>ERZ826764.195-NODE-195-length-90838-cov-41.449236_pt1 | contig 90838 bp, 69 predicted proteins | sample MGYA00519870_ERZ826764 | MGnify/ENA primary metagenome ERZ826764 (study PRJEB31778, sample SAMEA3449239) | human gut metagenome | biome: human gut; feature: human-associated habitat; material: faeces | place: United Kingdom | collected 2010/2012 ... | reverse complement strand
ATGGAAAATCCCCCTAATCTAGCAACGGTTTAGAGTCTACTAGATTGGGGGGACGGGGGCCAAGCCCGCACAGTTAGCGTCGGCGTGACGTCCTTCGTCTACAGCACGGTTAAATGCATCGAACAAATGGGCTGCTTCCTCGGGACGCGAGGAAGCATCTAAAACAGTGTTGAGAATGTCTCCCGCATCACGTCCGTGTGTCTCCGTCGCAGGAACCGACGTGGTCTCGCCATCAAGAATGCAAATATTGTCACGAGGCACTGAAGCCACGACAACCGGCGAATGCGTGGTCACGACAAACTGCACGTTGGGGAAGATGCGAACGAGGTCCTCCAGAATTCGTGCCTGTCAACGAGGGTGCAAATGAAGGTCGATCTCGTCAATCATTACCACGCCCGGCGTCTTGAGCACACGATCCCCTAGTGCGGGGTTCAACATCGCCATGCGATATGCGATGTCCGCAAAAAGGCTCGACGTGCCACGATATCCGTCGCTCATAGAGTGAATCCTATCGCGATGGTAACTACCATCGGCAGTGCTTATATGTAAACACCAGCTGGCCGAGTTCGGCATCAAAATCGACCATCGCGTCCACGGTAGAAGCAGCGGCATCAAAACATGAGGCCGGTGCCTTTTTAACCGCAGAGAACAGTGCGCTGTCACGCCTATTCTGCTACTCCCAAATGGATTGAGATTTAAACCATGCATTCATACGTGCATCGTTCGAAGATGCCTGTAGGGCACCTTCGAACCCACGCGTCCTGTTGGGCAACGATTGGTCTTTAGGTTCAGTCCGCGTCCACAATCGATCGGTCCCATAACGAGCAAGAATGGGAAGGACAACCGTCTCGCCACTGCCGACATTTTTATTGCAGCCGATCGCTGACATCCATTACAGGCGCAGCGTCAGCAATAGTCGTGCAGCCCTTGGCAGTATTAGGCGAACGCAACTAAAACCGTTGCAAATGCAATTAGGTATAATTCTTCCAAATCGCCTAGAGAAAGTGTTTGAATGCTGACCGTAATCGTGCCTACTTACAATGCCGAGCCGTATCTTTCTCAGGCTATAGGCAGCCTATTAAACGAAAACAAAATCGAACTGGAAATCCTCGCCATCAACGACGGATCCACCGACAACTCGCTCGCCATTATGCAAGATTTCGCTGCGCGCGACTCACGCGTTCGAGTGATCGATAAGGCAAACCAGGGTTACGGCGCAACCTGCAATCTGGGCATTCGCGAGGCAATGGGCGACTGGATTGCCATCCTCGAGCCCGATGACTGGATCGAGCCCGGAATGTACTCCGACATGTTTGCCTTTGCCAAGCGCGAATTTGGCGGTCCGAACAAGCTCGATATTATTGAGACCCCGTATTGGATCATTCGCAACCCCGATACCCCCCAAGAGGTCAAACTACATTGCGCATATCGTGGTCGCATCAAACCGTCTCGGCAACCGTTCACCATTCACGACGCTCCACACCTGCTGGCCCATCATCCGTCCATTTGGTCGGCAATCTATCGTCGCGACTTCCTAATGCAAAACAATATCTGGTTTAAGGAAATCCCCGGTGCGGGCTGGGCCGACAATCCATTCCTTGTCGAAACGCTCTGTCAGGCAAAGGCGATCGCTTACTGGCCCAAGCCGTATTACTGCTACCGCGAGGAAACACCCGAAAAGGCAGCTGCTCTGGCAAAGCGTGACCCCTTGATGCCGTTTAATCGCTGGAACGACATGGTCGATATTCTTGAGCGGCTCAACGTCACCGACCCCGCCGTTTGGACACCCCAAATCACACGTGGCTTCACCTATATGGGCATCATGATTGAGCACACCGGAATTGATGGCCACCCCGAAATCGAGCGGGCGATCCACAGGATGTTCGAACGCATGCCGCAAGAGCTGGTATTTGCCAATCCTCGCATTACCCCTGCGGCCAAAAAGCTCTATGCCGAGTATATGGGCATCGCCAACCCTAAAATCAGCTACCGCGCATACGCCAAGGACCTCGTGGGCGAGGGCCTGTATAACGTATGGAACAAGGGGCCCAAGCAAACTCTAAAAATGATCACATCGCACTTTGGTTCATACAACGCACGCGCTGGAAAATAGTCTGATGGGCAGCAAAACAAGCAGAAACACCTCCATCGAAGCGCTGCGCTTGGTAGCGGTCGCTGGCATCGCGGTATTCCACACGTTTCAGTGGACCTTCCAGGCCGTCTGCATCAGCGTGCCGGAATATGCACCGCTCGCCGCCTTCCCCTATTCGGGACTGCTGGGGTTCATTAACTTGCTTGGCTGCTGGGCCAACGAGGTCTTCTTTATGATCTCGGGCTATTTTCTCATCGCTTCGGCCGCGCGTGCTTGGGACGGTGGAGCAACGTGGAAGTCGCAAATGCAACGGACGGCGCAGCGCCTTGGCAAGGTCATTATGCCCACTGCGTTTTATTGCCTCGTGGCGCTCGCGTGGTCCACGGTCGTCTCACCCATTCCTGATGTAGCCCTCAACACGCACAACTGGTATACCCTGGGACTCGAGTTCATTTGGGTCTATGCCGCCACGGTCTTCATGGCGCCATGGTTTGGACTAGCAAGGAGTCGACTCCCCCGGAAGAGCTACACGGCGACGGTCATCGCCGTTGGCATCCTCGCATTTGTTGTTAACGGGTATTTAGCCGCTATGAGTGCGACAAGCGCCGGCGAGTTTTCTTGGCTCCAAAAGTTCATGAGCGCCGTCACGTACGTAGTCGCGTTTTTGATCGGCGGACTGCTCCGCGACGTTGCCGATGTCATGGATTCGGACAGGGTGGGCGCCTTGGGCATGCGCTCGCTCGTAACGGTTTTGGTGCTCACCATCATCCTGGAAGGAGCACTCTCCTTCACCGACAACCTCACAGCGATGACAATCCTCTCCTACAAATCGACCTCGCTGATCTCGTTTGCCCTCGCTGCCGCCTGCCTGCTCTTTGCGGCAACCCGACGCAGTGCCTCAGGCAATCCGCGAACTGCAGGTGTCATCGTCACCTTATCGACCGCCACGCTTGGTTTCTATGTGATGCAGTCACTCACCAGTAGCCTGTGGCGTCCCGTCTTCAATACGTTGCTCGCAAACATACTGGTCAGCCAAAACAGCCCGGTAGCTATATACATCGTCACGGGTACCGTCATTAGCATCGTCTTTGCTCTGGCACTTCTCATCATCGATGCAGCCAGAAGCTTTATCGCTCGCAAGCTCAAGCGGCAATAGACACGCTGCCGTCAGACGCTAAAGCCGCTACAGCCGTGGCAGGTTCCTGCGTTTTATTCAAAGCTTGCCGCCAAGGTGCGCCGAGCCTTTACAATAGGACAGTCCCAAGGACGTATTCGATAGCTTCCGCGCTGCACTCACCCGCCGCGCGTGAAAGGATATATTGCCCCATGCCTTCAACCCTTCCCGCTCCCATCGATAAGCTCGCCATTGTCGTCGTTACGTACAAGCGCCAGGAACTCCTGGCCAACTTGTTCGACTCCATGACCGAGCTTACGGCAGCGCCCTGGCGCATCGTGATCGTCGATAACGAGAATTCGCGTGAGACCGAGGCCATGTGCACCGCATTCAACGAGCGCCTGGCCAACCTGTGGGGCACCGACATCGAACAGCCCGACGCGAAGGGCGGCACCGACCGTGTCATCTACGCCCCGCAGCTCGAAAACGGCGGCGGTGCGGGCGGCTTCTCCGCCGGCACCAGATGCGCCTACGACCTGGGCGCTCAGTGGTTCTGGGTGATGGACGACGATGTGCTCGTCATCCCCGAAGGCATCGAGCGTCTTGCCAAGTGGACCGACCGCTACGACGTCATCCAGGGTTCGCGCCTGGACTTTGACGGCGGCGCCTTCTTTTGGCAATACCAACTCATCCTTTCGCTCGGCATTCCCAACCCTGTCGCCAAGTGGGACCTGGGACCCGAGGGCTACCGCGCCATGAACCAGCTATGCTTTGAGGGCGGCATGTTCTCGCGCCGCGTGGTCGACAAGATCGGCCTGCCCGATGCGCGATTCTTCATCTACGGCGACGATGCCTGCTATGGTTACGTGGCCAGCCAGCACTTCCCCGCCGCCGTTGTGGCCGACCTGGTGCTCAAGCGCGCCCGCGCCGTCTCTAACTGGGATATCGCCGGCAAGCGCCAGCTCAACTCTACGAGCGACACCAACCGCTACTACATCATGCGCAACCGAGGCTTCCTCGCTCGCTATATGCAGATCTACGGTGACTACCACCCCATGCTGTTCCGTCTGGGCAATGCCGCGACCTTCTGCAAGGAATTCATTCGCCTGGCTGCGGTCGATAAGTGCTTTAAGACCGGTATTCCGGCGCTGCGCCGTGGCATGAAAGACGCCCGCAAGATCATCAAGGATCCCAACTGGAAGCCCATGCCGCCCATGAAGGACGCGGAACAGTAAAGGGCTTTCGCCCGCCGCTACAGACGTTGGCACACCACGGACGCACGCTGCCCATCAAAACCGAACCCCCAGCGCATGCGACCCACGCCGGGGCGCGGTACACGGATTTCGTCGATGCCGTCGCGCTCTATGTCGAGTAGCGACTGCACGGCCAGCAATTCCAGGCCCAGCGCATCCACATCGGGGTCATACATCAAGTTAATCGTTATCAGCGGGCGCTCGTCCAGCATGCCAATCGTATCTGCTACGTCGAACACAGCACCCGTAGGGAAAACCTGGATGTCCCAGCGACCCGCGCCACACTTTCGCCTCGAGGCAGGATTGGCATAGCCCGGCAAGCCAAAGCAGAGCCCCTGCAAGAGCAGATGATATGGCAGCGGCGCATCTGGGTCGGTCGCACCGATTCCCGCATCTCCCAGGATGCGGCTTAGCGCCCGCCTCACCGTATCCTCGTCCCCACGGCACAACCCGTCGCGAAACGCATCGACGTCTCGAATGTCTTCGGCAGCACACTCAAACCACTCAATAATCACTAGACGCAAGGCCTGGCGAAGCTCGTTATTGGGCAATCGCAAAGCACGGAGGCGATCGTCATGCTCTGGCTTCTCAGTCATATCCGTCGTCAGGAAACCTGATAGATACAGCGCCGTCCACAAGCCATCATCAGGCGAGGCCTCTAGCCCCGCAGCGCCCAAACAAAGCGGGACCCCAACGCATCCATGGGCCTCGAGCAAATCAAACAAGACCGAAAGGCGGTCGAGATTCCACCCGGCAACTACCCTACTCAGGCTATCGGCATATCCATACAGATCGGCACGCACAGGCGCCGTGCAGCCTCGGCCCAGAAAACCGATCACACGCTCTGGACTCGAGCAATAGGCCCTGCCAAACCGATACCCCTCGAGCCATTCACGCGCATCATCCAGGTATTCCTCGCGCCCAGCATGATTCAAAAGAGCCTCGACCTCGGCATCCGAAATACCGAAACATCGGTCACACCACGCCGACAGCGGCGTCGTCAGACAATACGAGCAGCAGTGCAAAGAAAGTGCCGCTTCGGCAGGGCCGGGACACTCCCCCATCAGACACGTCAGCCGCAACGAATCGCGCGCAGTGGCAATGGCGTCAAACAGCACACGGTCAAGTAGTTCTGCCGGATCGGCGTCGGAAGCGCCCCTCGCGCTCGCACGGCGAGACCACGCCGCATCGTACCCATCAACGAGCAATACAACCTGCTCATCGCAGGCAATCTCCAGCAGCTCTATGAGCACGCCAAGCACCGAGTCAACCTCGTCCGCGCTCGCTACGCCACGCGCAACGCGTTCGATGTGACGCACCTTGTCTCGTGCTAAATCCGGAGCCTCCAAGAGCGCCAGAAGACGAGCGCACTCGCCCGAAAGGGCATCACGCACGACGTCGGCAACAGCGGCACCACGCCTCGCAGCGCCAGAAAAGTCCAGCGATATCACCGGATAGCAAGCGTACTCATCCCGATAGCGCCCGCCGTTCGCATCCCAAATCTGAGCATCGGCAAACAAACGCTGACCAGAGCGACCGACCGCTGGACGCTCCAGAAAAGCCCTGAGCATCGACAAGTTCATGCTCTTGCCAAAACCCTCGGGTCGACAGCACACCACAACGGACGCGTCGCAGTCCAACACATCGGCAATAAACATGGTCTTGTCAACCAGCATGCAGCAACCAAGGGCCTCCGCATAGTCGTGCATGCCAATGGGCAAAACCGCATCGTCGGCACAGCCGATCAAGCGCACGCCAAAGCCAGCAGCACAATCAACATTTGCCTGTTCAGACACCAAAACGTTCCCCCTAAATCGCTGCACGATGCCAATTGTAATGACCGCCTCGCGCGTACCGACGACGCCGGGCGAACATATCGGGCAACGGTAGCAACAAGAGGTGTGAGGGGGCATAACTAATCGTTGCACAACAAAACGGGGCCCGATGCATTCGCACCGGACCCCGCCCCAACTCTTTAGTTATCTAGCAACCAAGAGGCTACTCCTCCGAGCCGTCCTCCCCAGAAGCCTTCTTCTGCTGATCGAGCTTATGCTTACCACTTACGATAGACGTAGCGCCCAGCGTGGCCAAGCTTGCACTGGCAAGGCTCGCCATCACAATCAGATCGCCCGTCTTGGGCATGTTGCCACCCGAGGACTTGGTAGTTGTAGTCGTCGTGGTTGTAGTGGTCACCGCCTTGGAGTCATTTTGCTCTTGACTCTTGTTGTCGGTGTTGCCCTTACCGCCGTCCTCGCCCTGCTGCTTTCCGTCCTCGGTCTTGTCCTTGCTCTCGTCCTTCTTCTCAGATTCAGACTTCTTATCCTCGTCCTTCTTCTGAGCGGATTTGTCGTCCTTCTCCTCAGAGCTAGAACCCTTATCAGATTCGGTCTTCTCGGAAGCCTTGTCCTTGGAGTCGCCCTTTGCGGCCTCGGTCTTTTCCGTGGAAACCTGATCAGAGTTGTCCTTGTTCTGGGTCGAGCCATTATTGACGCCAGCCATCAGCGAAGAGCCCAGCGTAGAACCGAGTTGCACGGAGAAAGAAGGCTTCTTGTCCGGCGAAGCAACAGGGGCGTCCGGCGCCTTATTCGAGTCGTCCTTGGAAGCATCGGAATCAGGGGCTGCGTCAGAGCCGGAGCCGTTGTTAGAGCCGGTGTCAACGGACGAATCGCTCGAGCCGGTAGATGAGTTAGAGGTGTCAGCGCCAGTCGAACCAGAAGCGTCGCTGTCCGTATTGCCGGCAGAGCTTGAAGGCGAATCGCCCGCAGCAGAGCCGTTCAAATTGGAGCCGTTCGGGGTAGAGCCGTCGTTGGTAGTGCCACCAGCAGAGCCATTACCGTCAGCATCGGTCGAGGGCGCATCCATCCTGTCATCGTTGGCGTCGTCACTCGAGTCGTCATTCGAATCAGGTGTCGGCGAGGGCGCCGGCGTAGGCTCGGGCTGCACGGGCGTCGCAGCGGCAGCCTCATCCTCGGCGATAAAAACCAAGCAGTCCTTCAGCTCATTCTTATAACGGTTCTTCCAGCCCTCATGATACTGGGGCTGGCTCGAATACTTGACCGCGACATTGTTGACCACGCTATTGGAGAGCGCCGTCACAAACTCGCGGTCAGTCATATCATTAGAAAGATTCGCCCAGCGGAAGAAGTCCCTGCAGCCACCGGTGCCACACATGTTGGTGATGCTCCACACCATGCCCTTGACGCAATCGGCACGGCCCGAAATATCAATACCAAGGCCGCTCTTGAGCCACGCCTCGGTCACCGCATAGTACGAGTTGTACGCATACGCATCCTGCAGAGCCGAAAACTCAGCAGGGTCGATGTTATAAGCGCCCTGGAAGGCCTCCTGCGCAATACGGCCCAACTCGGTGGGCTGGCCGTTCTCGTACATGGCATTGCTCGTGTTGGAAATCTCGCTGCCGCGATCAATCGCATCCTTGAGCATGCTGTATTTTTCGGGGTTGTAGTTGTAGGCCTGCTTCATAAACGGAATGAGCGACCAACGACGGTCGAACTGGTAATAACCCAGCGCGTTGTAGCCGTCACCATACGAAAAGCCCTGGTTATAGTTGCCATGGCTCTCGTACTTGGTAAAGTACTTCATCTCGGGAGTCACGTTGACAAACGAAACGCCCTGGACCGACCTCAGCACGCCCGAGAAGGACTGCTGGGTGTAGAGACCCTTATCGATATCGGTGGCATCCGAGGCAACGCCCGGCGTGGGCTCCTCGGCAGCGGCGGGTGCCGGCGCGGAAACGGCGCCAAACGAAAGCGCCAGCGTCAGACCCGCGACAATAGCAGAATGCTTGGGCTGCATAAGATCCTCCCTGCATTGGTGTAGTTAAAGTTCAGTTTGCAAAGATAAAAGTAAGTATTGCAGCTCGCCCGTTGTTACACAACAACCCCTCGGTAAACGGCAACAACCCTCCGCGAATTCTTAAGGAATTGCGGTCAACCTACAGCTTAATGTCAAAGTTGATCTCGGGGACGGCGGCCAGGTCGGCCAACGTCACGCCGTCGACGTACTTTTCGATCACGTCATCCAGACCGCGCCAGAACTTGACGGTCGAGCACAAATCGCTACGGGTGCAGCTGTTGTCGATGCCATCGCACGCCACCGGAGCCGTGCTGCCCTCGACGGCACGCAGGATGTCGCCGGCACGCACCTCGGCCGGGTCCTTGGCCATCATGTAGCCGCCGCCCTTGCCGCGCACGCTCTTAAGCAGGCCCGCCTTCATAAGCGGACGAACCAGCTGCTCCAGATACTTTTGCGAGATATGCTCGCGGTCGGCAACCTCGCGCAAGGCAATCTTGCCCTCGGCGTCGCCCAGCGCCGCGATATAGATCATTAACCGGAGGGCATAGCGGCCCTTGGAAGAAATGAGCATACCTACCCTCCCATCGCATCTGGGACAACATAACCAGGTTTGTTTGTCCCAAATTTAAAGTAAGTGGGACAAACACAACAGGTTATATTGTCCCAGAATTTGAAAAGTCGAGTGGATTAGTCGGGTTTTCCCTTGACTAACGCCGAACCCATAGTAACTTTATTCCGAGAAGATTCCTAGGGTTTAGTACACCTATGAGTACACCGTATACAGAGAGGGACAGCATGAGCGCAAATCCGCTGCTTTCCATCGAAGGTCTGACCGCCTCCGTGGACGAGAAGACCATCCTCCACAACGTCAACCTCAACGTCGCCGCCGGCGAGACCCACGTGTTGATGGGTCCCAACGGCGCCGGCAAGTCCACCCTCGGCCACCTGGTCATGGGCGACCCCGTCTACACGGTCAACGACGGCTGTATCGTCTTTGACGGCCAGGACATCACCGAGCTCACCACCGACAAGCGCTCGCGCGCCGGCCTGTTCCTGAGCTTCCAAGCACCGGTCGAGATCCCCGGCGTGCCGCTGTCGAGCTTTTTACGTGCCAGCATCGCCGGCCGCCCTGGCCTAGAGATGAAGGGCAAGGAGTTCCGCCGTCGCGTCAAGGAGCTCGCGGCCGAGCTCAACATGGATACCGCCTACCTCAACCGCGAGCTGGGCGTGGGTTTCTCGGGCGGCGAGAAGAAGAAGGTCGAGATGCTCCAGCTTCTGCTGCTGCAGCCCAAGCTCGCCATTCTGGACGAGACCGACTCGGGTCTGGACGTCGACGCGCTTTCCACCGTCAGCCACGGCATGGACGCCTACCGCAAGAGCTGCGACGGCTCCATGCTCATCATCACGCACAACACGCGCATCCTGGAGCACCTGGATGTCGACCGCGTCCACGTTATGGTCAAGGGCCACATCGTACGCGAGGACGACGCCTCGCTCATTCCCTGGATCGACAAGAACGGTTTTGAGACCTTCGAGCGCGAGGCCGCCGAGCAGCGCGCCCAGGCCGAAGCCGCCGCTGCCGAGCAGCAGGCGTAAAGGGGCGACGCAATGACCAAGAACCGCACCGAGGTCGCGGACATCGACCGCAGCCTCTACGACTTCACCTTTGGCGAGGAGGGATTTGAGCGCCTCGACGCCGGCATCACGCCCGACATCGTGCGCGAGATCAGCGCCAAGAAGGACGAGCCGCAGTGGATGCTCGACCTGCGCTTAAAGTCCCTCGAGATCTTTAATCGTTTTCCCGACCCGACGTGGGGCCCCTCCATCGAGGGCCTGGACATGGATAACATCGTCACCTATGTCAAGCCCAACACCGACCAAAAGCACGACTGGGAGTCGGTGCCCGACGACATCAAGAACACCTTTGAGCGCCTGGGCATCCCCGAGGCCGAGCGCAGCTACCTGGCAGGCGTCGGCGCGCAGTACGACTCCGAGCTGGTCTACCACAACATGCAGGACACGGCGTCCAAGATGGGCATCGTCTACTCCGGTATTGAGGAAGCCCTGCATGACCCGCAGTGGGAGCCGCTCATCCACGAGAAGTTTATGACGCTCATCCCGCCCACCGACCACAAGTTTGCGGCCCTGCACGGCGCCGTGTGGTCGGGCGGCTCGTTTGTCTACGTGCCCAAGGGAACCAAGTTGGACTTCCCGCTGCAGAGCTACTTCCGTCTTAACGCCAAGGGCGCCGGCCAGTTTGAGCACACGCTCATCATCGTCGAGGACGACGCCGACCTGCACTTTATCGAGGGTTGCTCCGCGCCTAAGTACAACGTAGCCAACCTCCACGCCGGCGCCGTCGAGCTCTTTGTGGGCAAGCGTGCGCACCTGCGCTACTCGACCATCGAGAACTGGTCCAAGAACATGTACAACCTCAACACCAAGCGTGCGCGCGTGGACGAGGACGGCGACATCGAGTGGATCAGCGGCTCCTTCGGTAGCCACGTGGGCTACCTCTACCCCATGAGCGTACTCAACGGCCGTCGCGCCCGCTCGAGCTTTACCGGCATCACCTTTGCCGGCGCCGGACAGAACCTCGACACCGGCTGCAAGGTCGTGCTCAACGCGCCCGAGACCTCGGCAACCGTCGAGACCAAGGGCATCTCCAAGAGCGGCGGCATCCAGACGTTCCGCAGCTCTATCGTTGCCACGCCCAAGGCCGAGGGCTCCAAGGCAACCGTGAGCTGCCAGTCACTGATGCTCGACGACCAGAGCCGCTCCGACACCATCCCGGCCATGGACATCCGCGCCAAGAACGTCGACATCGGCCACGAGGCCACCATCGGACGTATCGGCGACGACAAGGTATTCTACCTGATGAGCCGCGGTATCCCGGAGGAAGAGGCTCGCACCATGATCGTCAACGGCTTTGCCAACCCGGTCTCCAAGGAGCTACCGCTTGAGTACGCCGTCGAGATGAACAACCTGATCAAGCTCGAGATGGAAGGAGCGATCGGATAATGAAACAGGAAACCAACACCGCTGCCACCACGCTCGAGCAGGTCAACGCTATGCCGGCCGCCACTTGGGGTTGGCTGCGCATGAACCAGACCAAGCTCGAGCTCTCTGACGAGCTTGCTGCCGCTCCCGCCGAGACCATTGAGGTTGAGGGCTTGGACGAGCAATTTGCTGGCGCGGCTGACGCCTTCGATTCCACCATGGACGCCATGGCCGAGCGCTTCCCCGAGCGCCGCGCCTCCGCCCCCGGCGACGCCGCCGACCGCGCCCGCATCACGCCCGAGACCGAGCTCGACGTGCCCGCCACCTCCGTTTACCAGGCCGGTGCCATTAAGCTGGAGGAGGAGCTCTCCCCCGCTGAGGCCTTCGAAACCGGCATGGGCGAGGCCGCCTACGCCTACTTGGCCGAGCACGCTTCCAAGCGCATCGTCATCGATGTGCCCGCATACCAGCACGCCACGGTTACCGTGCGCGTGAGCGGTGTCGATGCAGCCGCGGCCATCGCCGCCATCGACGTCGTCGCCCGTCCGCAGGCAACACTCGATCTGCGCATAGCCCTGGACTCCCCCGTCAACGGCCAGGGCGTCGTGGGCTCTGCGCTACGCGTGTGCGCTTACGAGTACGCCACCGTCAACGTAACCTGCACGCAGACGCTCGATGACAGCTGGATCGCGCTCGACGACACCGGTCTATTCCTAGACGAGGGCGCGCGCGTCAACGTGCAGCACACCGTCCTGGGTGCCGGTGCCAGCGCCACCGGCCTCGCCGGCGACCTGCTGGGCGACACCGCCAAGGTGACCATCGATACCGATTACCTGGGCGCCCGCGAACAGATGCGCGACTTTAACTACGAGCTGCGCCACCGCGGTCGTAAGACCGAGTGCGAGATCGACGCCAACGGCGTGCTGACTGGCACGTCCAAGAAGGTCTACCGCGGCACCATCGACCTCGTGCACGGCTGCAAGGGCGCAACCGGCACCGAGCGCGAGACGGTGCTTTTGGCCAACAAGGGCATCGACAACAAAACCGTCCCCGTCATCCTCTGCGACGAGGACGACGTCGCCGGCAACCACGGCGCCACCATCGGTCACGTCCGCGACGAGCAGCTGTTCTACCTCGCCTGCCGCGGCCTTGACCAAAATGCCGCCGAGGACCTGTTCATCCGCGCCAAGCTGGAGGACGCCGCGCTTTCCGCCACCGACGAGCGCACCCGCGCAGCCGTCGTCCGCCTGGGCAACAACCTGATCGACAACTTTGAAGAGGAGCTCGCATGATCGACACCGAGCACGTTAAATGCGACACCTGTACTGCCCCCGAGCCCATGGAGCTCGACGCCAGCGACGAGGCTTCGCGCGGCTGGCCCACTGTGGACATCGAGACTAACCCCTACAAGGGCCAGTTCCCGCTCTTCCAGCAGCACCCCGAGATCGCCTTCCTCGATAGCGCCGCCACCGCGCAGCGCCCTGCCTGCGTGCTTGACGCCGAACGCGACTTCTATCAGCGCATGAACGCCAACCCCCTGCGTGGCCTGTACTCACTGTCCGTCGAGGCCACCGACGCCATCGCGAAAGTCCGCCAGCAGATCGCCGACCTCATCGGCGCCGCCCAGGCCAACGAGGTCGTCTTCACCCGCAACACGAGCGAGTCGCTCAACCTGGTCGCCAAGAGCTTTGCACCCACGGTGCTCGAGCCCGGTGACGAGGTCGTCATCACCATCATGGAGCACCACTCCAACCTAATCCCTTGGCAGCAGGTCTGCCGCGAGACCGGCGCCAAGCTCGTCTACCTCTACCCCACCAAGACCGGCCAGCTCACGACCGAGGAGGTTCTTGCCAAGGTGGGTCCCAAGACCAAGATCCTGGCCGTGGGTCAGGTCTCCAACGTGCTGGGCGTCGAGAACCCGGTCAAGAACCTCGGCAAGCTCGTGCACAAGTACGGCGGCTACCTAGTCGTCGACGGTGCGCAGTCGCTGCCGCACATGCCGGTCGATGTGGCCGACCTGGGCGCCGACTTCTTTGCCTTTAGCGCGCACAAGGCCATGGGCCCCATGGGCATCGGCGTGCTGTGGGGCAAAATGGACCTGCTCAACGCCATGCCGCCCATGCTCACCGGCGGCGAGATGATCGACTCGGTCACCGAGCAGGACGCCGTCTGGGCGCCCGTCCCCGAGAAATTCGAGGCCGGCACGCAGGACGCCGCCGGCATCTTCGCCACGGGTGCGGCACTCGACTACCTGGTCAACACCGTGGGTTACGAGAACATCCAGACCCGCGAGCAGGCACTCGTCCACTATCTGATGGGCGAACTCATGCAGCTCGACTTTGTCCAGATCATCGGCTCCATCTATTGGGACAACCACCACGGCGTTGTGAGCTTTAACGTCAAGGGCATCCACCCGCACGACGTCGCGAGCATCATGGACATGGACGGCGTCTGCATCCGCGCCGGCCACCACTGCGCGCAGCCGCTGCTCACCTGGCTGGGCGTCGAGAACCTTGCCTGCTGCCGCGCCAGCGTGGCCTTCTACAACGACAAGGCCGACATCGACAAGTTCATCGCCGGCCTGCATCACGTTTGGAGCACGTTCAATGGGTAATCTGTACACCTCCACCACATTTATGGAGCACAACTCGCACCCCGACTATAAATACGAGATGGATGCTCCCACACACGAGCACGACGGCATCAACCCCAGCTGCGGCGACGAGCTCACCTTGCAGCTGCGCGTCGAGAACGACGTGATCGAGGAGGCCTCCTTTACCGGCCACGGCTGCGCCATCAGTCAGGCCAGCGCCGACATCATGGCCGACCTCATCACCGGCGAGACCGTCGAGGAAGCTCGCCGCCTAGCAGAGCTCTTCCTCGCCATGATCCGCGGCGAGAAGCTCTCCGAGGAGGACCTGGAAGACCTGGACGAAGCCGCCCAGCTCCAGGACATCTCGCACATGCCCGCCCGCGTCAAATGCGCCGAGCTCGCCTGGCGCACCCTCGACGGCATGCTCACGGGACAAAATAATCAGTAGTGTTTGTCCCAAATCATAAGGATTTTGATGGCCGAATCGCTTGACAAGAGTGGTTCGGCCATTTTCTATTCCGAGAGCTCAGCCTGTGCCTTCACCCGCGCATAAGCGCGCACGATACGAGAGACGGTACTTTTGCCAATCCCGGTATACCGCTCAATCTGGCGCACCGTAAAACCGGCATCGTGCAATCCAAAAATAACGGTATCGCGCTGCGCCGGCGGTGCGGCTTTAACCCCGCGAAGCGGAACCCCGAGTTCCTTCGCCATCTTGTCGGCAAAGGCGTGGCGTTCCCACTCCGTCTCTTTCATATCGCACAGCGCTGACTCACTGCCGGCGGGCGTCGAAAGCGAATAGGCAATAAAGCCCTCGGCACAGCCAAAAAGCTCAAGCACGCAAGAAGGATCAGAAAATCCCCTCGCGGCATCGGCCGCATCACCGTCGTAAGCGCGTAGATGTTCCGGAAAGCTGCTCCAGGGATAACGCTCGATTAGGCTAGCGCCCACCTCCTGCGGATCGGCGTGTACAGAGCGAATAGCCTCCATCACCTGCCAATCGGTATCGAGCGAGCGCCGGTCAAAACGGTTCTGGAACAGATGGCCTGTGCGCCCCGTGCGCTTATTGAACCGCCGCGCGTACGTCAAAAGCAGCCGGTGCATTGCCGCGCTCATCCTGTCCTCGTAATCTGCAAGCACCAAATGCACGTGATTGCCCATAAGGCACCAAGCGATAACCGTCACACCCTCCTCCCGGCAGCAGCCGCGCATCAGTTCCAAAAACTCCCACCGGTCTTCATCGCCCTCAAAGATGAGCTGCTTGCCCGTACCGCGGGCACAGACATGGTAAAAGCCGGTAACCGTTCTCCAAACGCGCTGCATGGCGCTCCCTTCGCCGGGATCTGCTTGCCTTCCAATACAGCACGATTGAAGCGTGCCATCAAAACATTCACGCAAAACAACACACTCGCGCGGCCAAAGGCAGTAAGCGGGCGGCGAACGGCACCGTTGCAACAGGTCAACCCCCGCAACGCTTACAAGAGCTGACCAAAAGCTTGCCCAAAACGGACCCCCTCTACGGAAGTTCACGACCACAGAACGTAGAGTTAAACCGTTTCAATTAAAACTTCCGGACTTCTCGCTACGAAAACTGAGCCGTTCGCCGAATATTCCGTGCATTTCGCGGTATTATAGGGGCTGCATGTCATGTCCCTTTCGAAAGGTCGCCCGGCAATCGCCAGCCACGACCTCCAGACGGGACGCCAACACGATAGAGAGGAGAGGCATGCAGTACTCACAGGAAGTGGAGAACATGTGCCCCGTTGCCAAGGGTGCATACCACGGCCCCGCACCCATCCCCGAGGAGGGCAAGTGGGTCCAGGCTAAGGAGATTTCTGACATCTCCGGTCTTACGCACGGTGTGGGTTGGTGCGCACCTCAGCAGGGCGCCTGCAAGCTCACGCTGAACGTCAAGGACGGCATCATCGAGGAGGCCCTCGTTGAGACCATCGGCTGCTCGGGCATGACCCACTCTGCCGCCATGGCTTCCGAGATTCTTCCCGGTAAGACCATCCTCGAGGCCCTCAACACCGACCTCGTCTGCGACGCCATCAACGTTGCTATGCGCGAGATCTTCCTGCAGATCGTTTACGGCCGCAGCCAGACCGCGTTCTCCGAGGGCGGCCTGCCCGTGGGCGCCTCCCTCGACGACCTCGGCAAGGGCCTTCGCTCTCAGGTCGGCACCATGTTCGGCACCAAGGCCAAGGGCGCTCGTTACCTCGAGCTCGCTCAGGGCTACGTCACCCGCATGGCTCTCAACGACAAGAACGAGATCATCGCATTCGAGTTCCTGAACCTCGGCAAGTTCACCGACGCCGTCAAGGCCGGCAAGACCCCCGAGGAGGCCATCGCTGGCGCTATGGGCCACTATGGTCAGTGGGAGAACGCTGCCAAGTACATCGACCCGCGCACCGACGAGGAGACTCACTCCGTCGCCAGCGTGTTCCCGGTTCACGAGTAGAAAGGGAGGGAAATAACTATGACTGTTACGTTCGAAGGTTACGAGCGCCGCGCTGACAAGATCAACAAGTGCCTCGCCGACAACGGCATCGCCTCCCTCGAGGAAGCTCTGCAGATCTGCACCGACAAAGGCTTCAACCCGCGTGAGATCGTCAACAACACCCAGTCCATCGCCTTCCAGAACGCCGAGTGGGCCTACACCCTCGGTTGCGCTCTCGCTGTCAAGCGTGGCGCCAAGTCCGCTTCTGAGGCTGCCGCCATCATCGGCGAGGGCATCCAGGCCTTCACCGTTCCCGGCTCCGTCGCCGAGGACCGCAAGGTCGGTCTGGGCCACGGCAACCTGGGCGCTATGCTGCTCTCCGACGACACCGAGTGCTTCGCCTTCCTGGCCGGCCACGAGTCCTTCGCTGCCGCCGAGGGCGCTATCGGCCTGGCTCTGAACGCCAACAAGGCTCGCAAGAAGCCGCTGCGCGTCATCCTCAACGGTCTGGGCAAGGACGCTGCTCAGATCATCGCCCGCATCAACGGCTTCACCTACGTGAAGACCCAGTTCGACTACTACACGGGCGAGCTCAAGGTCGTCGAGACCATCCCCTACTCCGATGGTCCCCGCGCCGCCGTTAACTGCTACGGCTCCGACGACGTCCGCGAGGGCGTTGCCATCATGTGGCACGAGAACGTCGACATCTCGATCACCGGTAACTCCACCAACCCCACGCGCTTCCAGCACCCCGTCGCTGGCACCTACAAGAAGGAGCGCATCGAGGCTGGCAAGAAGTACTTCTCCGTCGCTTCTGGTGGCGGCACTGGCCGTACCCTGCACCCGGACAACATGGGCGCCGGCCCTGCCTCTTACGGCATGACCGACACCATGGGCCGCATGCACTCCGACGCCCAGTTCGCCGGTTCTTCCTCCGTGCCTGCGCACGTTGACATGATGGGTCTCATCGGCATGGGCAACAACCCCATGGTCGGTGCCACCGTCGCCTGCGCTGTCGCCGTCGAGGAGGCCCTCAAGGCCTAATCGCGCCCGCGCGATGCTCATATAGTTGAGCTTTGGAGCCGCTACCTTTCAAGGTAGCGGCTCTTTTTGTTTGCGCTGGCGCAGGGTAGCTAATGCCGATATATCAGCTGGGGCGAAATACGAGATGTGATGAGATGGAGCGTCAGAGTATCCATGACGCCCACCTGCCATATTTGCCCTTTACCGATTTGCCGAGTCTTTGCGGCCCCTTTGCCGATCACCCGTGCGACAATGCGCCGGACGAGAAAGGAATACGATGGAATCGACTGATGTACTGGTAATTGGATCTGGCATTGCGGGCCTTTGTGCCGCCATCGAAGCGGCACGCACGGGTGCAACCGTCACTGTGGCAAGCGCCGGCAAGACCATGAGTGGATCGAGCTTCTTCCCGGGTACCTGGGGCCTCGGCCTCATCGGTCCCGTTGACGAAGACGACGAGCAGGACCTCATCGACACCATCCTGACCGTCGGCGGCGGCGTTGCCGACCCCGAACTCGTCCAAACGTTCGTCCACGGCATTCCCCAAGCAATTGAATGGCTCGAGCAAGACCTGGGCGTTGAGCTCCAGCGTCCGCAAAGCGCCGAGAGTGCTCAGCAAAAGCAATTTATCCCCTGCTTTGACCACAAGACGCGCATGTGGCGCGGCCTCACCCGCAAGCCCCTTGAGGACGCTCTGACGACCCGGATCGAGTCGCTCGGCATTCGCCTGCTCCCCCGCCATGAGCTTATCGACCTTGTTGAGGACACGAACGGCAGAATAACCGGAACCGTGCTCTACGACCTCACCGAAAATCGAATCGTGCCCTTTGCTGCCAAGGCCACGATCATCGCAGCCGGTGGCACAGGCGGCCTGTTCGAGCGTAGCCTTACGTCGGCTGATGTGCTCAGCTCCTCGCAGGCCATCGCACTCGCGCACGGCGCAACACTTACTAATATAGAGTTCATGCAGATGATGCCCGGCTTCATCGAGCCCAGGCGCAACTTGGTCTTCAACGAGAAAACCTGGCGCTACGTACATGTAGACCAGCCGGTAGATATTGCAGACGACAAGCTGGACGACCTGCTCGAGCAGCGCTCTGGATATGGTCCTTTCACGTCACGCTTGGCCTCCCGCGCTATCGATCTCGTCATCGATCAGGCAGGTGTCGAAGGCCTGGCACTCCACTACGACTTCCCCCGCGAAGATGTCCCAGAGTTTGTGCAGACCTTTGCCACCTGGCTGCAAGACGAGCACGGTATCGCCCCGACTGACGAGATGCGCGTTGCGATGTATGCCCACGCCGCCAACGGCGGTATCAAGATCGATAAGACCGCGTACACAGGCGTTGAGGGCCTCTACGCTTGCGGCGAGGCGACAGGCGGCATGCACGGCGCCGACCGCATTGGTGGCTTGTCAAGCGCCAACGGCATCGTGTTCGGTCGCATTGCGGGCGCATCGGCAGCCCTTGCAGCGCAGAATGCACCTGAGGTGGCCCCGAAGACGGATATCGACCTCCCCCAGCATGGCATTGCCACAACAGATGCCGAACGCCTGACACACAGCCTTAAGCACACGATGAGCACCTATTGCATGATCAACCGCACCGAGACGGGCCTATCCGAGGCACTACACGAGCTTGAGCGCTTGAAGACAGAGGCAACGACCTTGAGCACACAGAAAGCCCAGGACAGCGAAGTCGCAGCCCTCGCCCGCCTGCAATCGCAGATTCAACTAGCACAGGAAATGGTCAAAGCCATGCGTAAGCGAACCGAAAGTCTCGGATCACACTATCGAGCAGACTAAATAGATTCTCACTTTGAGTTTGATCACAACTTCTCAACATGCATCGAGCCCCGTAAGCATGATCCCTCTAAGGAGAACACACTTACGGGGCTTTAGCCGTGTTTCCCTAAGGGAATCACGGTGCAGATTTCTCAGCTCCGCGCCCTTTCGGGTTCGACCCCATGCGAGGTCAACAAAAAAGCGACCAGCCTGAGCCAGTCGCTTTAACAATCTTTGGGTGGGCCGTCAGGGGGTCGAACCCTGGACCTTGGGATTAAGAGTCCCCTGCTCTACCAACTGAGCTAACGACCCAAAGCTAAAGTCCGTTGTGGCGGACTTTAGAGGAGATATCGTGTGGTGGGCCGTCAGGGGGTCGAACCCTGGACCTTGGGATTAAGAGTCCCCTGCTCTACCAACTGAGCTAACGACCCGATATCAACACGAAGCAAGAACTGGGGTGGGTAAAGGGACTCGAACCCTCGACCTACGGGACCACAACCCGTCGCTCTAGCCAACTGAGCTACACCCACCGTGTCCTGTGCGCTTCGCGCTCGACTATTATTGCAAGGAACGCCACGCGATGCAAGCCCCAATTTTCAAGAATTTTGAAAAGAGTTTTTCGAGACCATTTCGAGCAAATCCCACCGGTTTCATAGGAGTAAACTTGCCCCACTGCAAATCCTCGAAAGGACCGTCATGAAAGAACTCTCCAACCGCACGGCAAGATTTACCGATTCGGTCATCCGCCGCATGACACGCATCTCCAATAAGTACGGCGCTGTCAATCTCTCGCAGGGCTTCCCCGACTTCGATCCCCCGGCGCAGCTGCTCGATAGCCTCAGCGCCATCGCCAGCGACCCCAAGCCGCTCTATCACCAGTACTCCATCACCTGGGGCTCCCAGGCCATGCGCGAGGCGCTTGCCGCCAAACAGGAGCATTTTATGGGCATGCCGGTGAACCCCAACGAGAATATCGTAGTCACCTGCGGCTCCACCGAGGCCATGATGGCCGCCATGATGACGGTCACGAACCCCGGCGACAAGGTCGTCATCTTCTCGCCGTTCTACGAGAACTACGGCGCCGACACGATCCTTTCGGGTGCCGAGCCCATCTACGTGCCGCTCAACCCACCCACATTCGACTTCGATCGTGAGGCACTCGAGGCGGCCTTCCGCGACAACGACCCCAAGGCCATCGTCCTGTGCAACCCTTCCAATCCCTGCGGCAAGGTCTTTACGCGCGAGGAGCTCACCTTTATCGCCGACCTCTGCAAAAAGTACGACGCCTACTGCATCACCGACGAGGTATACGAGCACATCGTCTACGCACCCCATGAGCACGTCTATATGGCCACGCTGCCTGGCATGTTCGAGCGCACCATCAGCTGCAGCTCGCTGTCCAAGACCTACTCCATCACTGGCTGGCGTCTGGGCTACACTATCGCCCCGGCCGAGATTACCGAGCGCATCAAGAAGGTCCACGACTTCCTCACCGTGGGCGCCGCCGCTCCCCTGCAAGAGGCCGTCGTTACCGCCCTTAATTTCGACGACAGCTATTACGATGAGGTCCTTGACCTCTATACCGCCAAACGCGACCTGTTCTGCCAGGGACTCGACAGCATCGGTCTTGAGCATAACGTGCCGCAGGGCGCCTACTACGTCATGCTGGACATCTCTGAGTTTGGCTATGACAGCGACCTCGAATTCTGCGAGGACCTCGCGTCTAAGGTGGGCGTGGGCGCTGTTCCCGGATCGAGCTTCTTCCGTGAGCCCGTCAACCATCTGATTCGTTTCCACTTTGCCAAGCGAGACGAGACGCTTAACGCGGCGCTGGAGAACCTCAAGTCGCTGCGTGATAAAATCAAGCCGCGCGGGTAAGGACGGCCGGGCAGCTAAAGTAACCAAAGAGGCCTCGCACCGCTCGCCGCGTTGCGAGGCCTCTTTTTATAGCGCTTTCTTAAATGGTTTAGAGCGCTATACTTTAGTCACGGAGCAACTCGTCCCAGAGAGAGGAATACTATGGCAGAGCAGCAGCTTATCGGAGCGCTCGAGGCCGGTGGCACCAAGATGGTCTGCGCCACGGGCTATGCGGACGGTACGGTCCTAGAGCGCGAGCAGATCGCGACCACGACCCCGCAGGAGACCGTTGAGGCCGTCAACGCATGGTTTGCCGGCAAGGGCATCGCCGCGCTGGGCATCGGCGCATTTGGCCCCACCGCAGTCAACCCCGCTTCGCCCCAATACGGCAAGATCCTGGAGACGCCCAAAACGGCATGGCGCTACTTTGACCTGCTGGGCACTATCCAAAACGAGCTCAATATCCCCTGCGGCTACGATACCGACGTCAACGTCGCCTGCCTGGGCGAGGTCACGTTTGGTTGCGCCAAGGGCCTCACCGACGTGGTATACCTGACCATCGGTACCGGCGTGGGCGCCGGCGTGCTCTCGGGCGGTAAGCTCGTGCACGGCATGATGCATCCCGAGGCCGGCCACATCCTGGTCACGCGCGACCCGCGCGACACCATTGGCGAGCACAGCGCCTGCCCCTTCCACGACAACTGCCTAGAGGGCCTCATCGCCGGCCCCGGCGTCAAAAAGCGCTGGGACGGCAAGAGCGCCGGAGACATGGCCGATGACCCGGAAGCCATGGACCTGCTCGCCGGCTATCTGGCACAGGCGCTCATGACCTACACGCTGTGCTACGCGCCGCAAAAGATCATCATCGGCGGCGGCGTGGCCGACCACACCCCCATCGTGCCGCTCGCACGCAAAAAGTGCGCCGAGATGCTCAACGGCTATATCGTCACGCCCGAGGTCAACGACATCGATTCCTATATTGTCAACAACAGCCTCGAGGGCAAGCAGGGCATCATGGGCTGCCTGGCCCTGGGCGCACAGGCGCTTCAGTAGCAGACGCACCCACAGGGCGTGGCGCGCTCGGCAAATCCAACCTACGGAACGACGCCACCACGCCTCATATAACCCCTCAAATAAAAAAGGCCGCCTAGGACCAAACAATACGTCCTAGGCGGCTTTTTTGGCGCACATCAGCCACCGTAAGAGATATCGGAGCACAACGCCCGTTGCCGCTCCACAGCAGTCGATCATCACATCGGTGATCATGCCAGCGCGTCCCGGCACAAAGAGCTGAATCGTCTCGTCGATCGAAGGAATCAGCAGCAGGAACACCGCCGTGGGCAGCAGCACGTCAAAGGTGCGCCGGCCCTCAAAATCAAAGGCATGCGTTGCCAGGATGCCGAGCACCATATACTCGGTAAAATGCGCGCACTTGCGAACAACAAAGTTGGTCACCCATTCATATGGAAGTCCCACGCCGTGCAGGAAACCGCGGATAGCTTCCATGACCGTTAGGCTCAGCGAGCCCGACCCCGAGCCGGGAACCAGCGAATTGCCCCAGATCAAGAGCGCCATCAGGCAGGTTACAACCGCCCATTTTCGATTGATCTTAACCATGCAGAAGTTATGCCTCCGCGCGGAGCGGCGCGAAGCTGGCGGTACCGCCCTCGATAACGCTCAGATAGGCACGGCCCGTACGCTTGGCGGTTGAGGACTGCAGGCGCTCGATCTCTTCCTCGAGGATCTGATTGACGCGCTCGTGACGACGGTTTTCCATAATGCCGGCGGCAATAGCCTCGGCCCGCTCGATGCTCTCGCGCGAGATACGGGCAGTATCCTCGGGGAACACAGCACTGTGACGGCCGACATAGGCGGGGGCAGCAGGCTGAGGGGCAGCGACGGGAGCGGGGGCCGTAACAGGAGCAGGCTCGTCAATCTCATCCAGGATCGCGGTGGCGGCGGCCCACATGTCCTCGTGGCCCGAGTAATCGGCCATGGGGACATCAACCTCGAGCGAGGCATCTGGAAGGTCGCCGGTGTCGATGCGATCTTGGGCATCAATCGATGCGGTGATGGCTGCAGGCTCATCGAGGTCATCGAGATCGATGTCCGCGGCACCGGAGATGATAGGCATGCTGGCGAGGTTTGCATTGTACGGCGCAGCCTCAGCCGCCTGCTGCTGGGCAGGAGCGCCCCACAACGAGCTTTCGGCGGCACGGCGGGCGGCAACGGCCTCTTCGTCAGAGGTCATGGCTTCATCAACGTACGAATTGTCGGCAGAAGCATTCGCGTCGCCCGAGGTAGCGTTGTACGCGTTATTGGCTGCCGCGTTGGCAACGAGTGCCACGAAAGCCGCCGTGCTGCCCGCAGGGGCGGCCTGGGAGCCCGACACGGCGCGTGCCGCGGCGGCGATGTCGTCGCGATTGAAGGAGCCGGTCTGCCCGCCGTTGGTGAGCTCGTCGATGGCGACTTGATAGACGTCGCGCGAGTGTGCAGGGTCGCAGCTCACCGGCGAATCGTCGTCGAGCATACTGTCGATCATGGACCAAGCCTCGTCCTCGTCCATAGCATCTGCGGCTCGAGCGATGGTAGGGACACCATCATCGGCATGACGGCGCTGGAACGCACCGGTCAGGCCGGAAAGGAATGCCGAGGTAGACTGCTCCGCCTGAGCCTGAGAAGCAGAAGCCGCAGCGTAAGGAGTCGCATCCTGCTGCTGAGCTGGAATCGAGGCGGTCTTGAACTCGCTTTGATGCTGATTGAGATTGGCGGCACCGCCCATGGCATCGGGCTGGAACAGACGCTCTTCACGCTGCGCACGATACTCGGAGATACCCAGCGAGGCGGCATAGATACCCACGCCCGCCACCGCGCCCACGGCGAAGGGAACCGCACCCGCCACGACCGTCTCGTTCACAGACGAAAACGGCAGCGTCGCGGCATACATAACCACGGGAGCGGCAAGGCCGATCCCGCACGAAAGTCCGACAAGGACTGCTCGTTGTGTTGCATCAGAAGAAGCCATGAGCTCTCCCCATCTTCCAGCACCCAAATCGCATCATTCAGTTGGCTGCGCGAGAGAAGATGAAGCGGGGCTATGCCCCAAAGCAACGGTATATGGTTCGTTTCATCTGCGTTTTCCGTCGCGAAGCTTAAAAGCTATTATGCGAAACCGCCCCGTCGATTGCAAGCGACGATGTCGGATTGAAACGGGAAACCTGCTGCTCGTCGGTCTTATGGTTAAAAATAAGCGCGGAGCGGCGATATGGAAAAGGGCCGAGGCTCAAAGCCCCGACCCTTTATCGCATTGATGGCTATCGCTGCGTGTGGATGACAACCTAGAACGTCTGCTCGTAGTCGCTGTGCTTTTTGGCCGAACGCACCAGGAACTCCTGGTTGGTGTTGGTGCCCTTAAGACCCTTGATAAACGATGCGGCTGCGCGCTCGGTGTTGTTCATGCCGGCAAGAATGCGACGCAGGCCAAAGACAAACGGGCGCATCTGCTCGTCGACCAGCAGGTCCTCGTTACGCGTACCGGAGGCAACGGGGTCGATAGCCGGGAAGATACGGCGGTCGGCCAGGTCGCGGTCGAGCTTAAGCTCCATGTTGCCGGTGCCCTTGAACTCCTCAAAGATGACCTCGTCCATCTTGGAACCAGTGTCGATGAGGGCAGAGGCCAGGATGGTGAGCGAGCCACCGTTCTCGATATTACGGGCTGCGCCCAGGAAGCGCTTGGGAGGATACAGTGCCGCCGAATCGACGCCGCCCGAAAGGATGCGGCCTGAGGCGGGCGCTGCCAAGTTGTAGGCGCGGGCAAGACGCGTGATGGAGTCGAGCACCACCACAACATCGCCGCCCAGCTCCACGATGCGCTTGGCGCGCTCGATGACGAGCTCTGCCACGCGAGTGTGGTTGTCGGCGGGCATATCGAAGGTCGACGCCACAACCTCGCCCTTGATGGAACGCTGCATATCGGTGACCTCTTCGGGGCGCTCGTCGACGAGCAGGCAGATGAGGTGCACCTCGGGGTTGTTAATCGAGATAGACTGGCAGATCTTCTTGAGGATCGTGGTCTTGCCGGCCTTGGGCGGGGACACGATCAGGCCACGCTGACCCTTGCCGATCGGCGACACGATGTCGATGGCGCGACCGGTAATGGAGTCCTTGCCGTGCTCCATGCGCAGCGGCTCGTTGGGATAGACCGGGGTGAGGTCGCCGAACTTGGGACGGTTGCGAATCTGCTCGGGGTCCAGACCGTTGACGGTCGCGATTTTGGCGAGGCCGGCGCGCTTGTCGCCGCCGCGCGAAGGACGCAGCGAGCCCTCGATGACGTCGCCCGTGCGCAGGCGCGCTGAGCGGATGAGGTAGGCGGGCACGAAGGCGTCGTCGTTGGACTTCATGTAGCCATGGGCGTGGATGATGCCGGAGCTGTCCGGGCGAATCTGCAGAATGCCCTTGATGTCGCGGAAGCCCTCTGCCTTCGCGGCGGTGACGTAGATCTCCTCGACGAGCTCGGCTTTCTTCTTGCCGGTCGTCTCGATCTCGAACTCCTTGGCCTTCTCGCGCAGTTCGGCGACCTTCATGGCAGCGAGCTCCTCACGCGAAAGCGTGGGCTCGGTGGGGGCGGCGTTGCGCTCCTTGTTGCGCTGTTTGCGATCGCGCTGACGGTTGCGACGGTCGTTGTTGCGCTCGTCCTTGCGATCGTTGCGCTCCTCGTTGCGCTTGTGCTGGCGACGGTTGGGGCGAGCGTTGTCATCGGCCTCAGCGGGCGCGGCGCCATCGGTTGCGGCGGCGTCGGCATTGGCCGCAGCGGCGTCATTGGCCTCGGCGCCGGAATCGACCTGCGCTTCGACATCAGCCTGCTGCTCGGACGCCTTGGCCTTAGCGGACTTCTTACGACCGCGCTTGGGCTTCTCGGACGCAGGCCGTTCGACGTCCTGGGGCTCGGCGGCATCAGTCGATGCATCGGCGTTCGCCTCAGCAGAATCCTCGGACGCACCCTTCTTGGCGGCCTTAGCCTTAGGCGTGCGCTTAGCAGCAGTGCGACGGCTGCGACCGGGACGGACGTCGGCGGGCTCATCATCGGCAGAAACGGCCTCGGAAGTCGTAGCATCCTGGACGGGTGCATCGGCAGCAGTTGAGGACTTGGCGGTCGCCGCAGCATCCCGAGCGGCGGCGGCTGCGGCTGCGGCCTTCTCGGCCTCGACGAAGGCCTTGGGCTTGCGACCGCGACGGTGCGGGCGCAAAGCCGGATCGACAACGGGAACTTCGCTGGCCTCGACAGGCGCAGCGGACTCAGCAGGCGATGCGCCCTCCCCTGCCGCGGAACGGACCGAAGCCTCGGTGAGCTCAGGGGTTACCTGATCGGCAACCTGCTCGGCCTTAGCAGCCGTGCGTCGGCGTGTGCGCGGTACCGGCTTCTCGGTCGGCTGGTCGGCGGCAGGCGTCTCAGGCACAGACGGAGCTGCAAGCTCGGTCAGAGCCGCGGCCTCACGCTCGGCAGCACGACGGCGGGCGCGCACCACCTGAGCCTCGCTAATCTGAGCCAACGCACGTGCCTGCGCGACCTCATCGGAAATCGGCGCCGAGGAGTCAGCTGCAACGGTGCGCTTGGCGCGCGTCGTGCACGTGGTACGGCGCTTGGGCTTGGTGACCTCCTCGCCGTCTGTGGCAGGCTTGGCCGTGCGGCGCGTGCGCTTGGGCTTTGCCGGAACAGCCTCCTCACCAGTTGCAGGCACGGCTTTCTCAGCCGCTGAAGGCGTAGGCGTCGAAGCAGCCTTAGGCGTCTTAGGAGCCGAGGCTTGCGCGGGCGCCGCGACCTGGTCCGACACAACCGGTGCAGCGGGAGCGGCCTGCGTCGTCGTTATTTCGTTTTCTTGCTGTTGATCAGACACAGTGTTTGCTCAACTTTCTTTTCAAGCCCTGTGATCACATGCTCCCTGCATAAACCTTCAGGGCGGCTAAACAGTCTAGCTCCGTCAAATACCGACGGACATCATTGATCTGTATCGAGATATTTGCGTCATATACGCAGCGTTAGTGTAACACAACCGCCGTCACCTGCAACTTAGTCATTGGGGACGTTCTTAAACGACTATTCAAAAGGGACACTCTTTGGTTTACCGCCCACAAATCTGACTGCCTCCGCCAAAACTATGGCGGTTTACTACGATGAATCGCTCAACCGCGACCACTCCGAAACTTGTTGAACTAAAACCGCAGGTAGATGCCTTGCACTTTTTAGCGAAAAGCCGGCGTGGTTGGCATTTCTCAATTCATCGTAGTAAACCGGCATAGTTTCGTATTTCCAGCAGCCCCAAATTCGTCAATACGCCGGCGTTTATGCAAAAAGCCCGACCTCCGCATGGAGATCGGGCTTATAGGGCTCAGCAAAGCCGAACCTACACGGTCAAATGACCCGCAGATTACATCTGCTCGGGAGCGGAGACACCAACAAGGGTGAGCACCAGGGCGAGCGTCACGCGGACGGCATCGCAAGCGGCCAGACGGGCGCGCGAAAGCTCGGGGTCGACGGGACGGCCCTCGCTCGGCAAAACCTGGCAGGCAGCGTAGAAGCTGTGGAAGTCGCCGGCGAGTTCCTCGGCAAAGTGCGTCAGACGGAACGGGGCGCGGTCGCGAGCGCAGCTGGCGATGAGGTCGGTGAGCTCATTGAGCTTACGCGAAAGGGCGAGCTCGGTCGGGTCGGTCAGCAGCGAGTAATCGACGTTCTCACCGATGGCCTTGGCGGCGACGGCCTTCATGCCCATCTCGTCAGCCTGCTCGGGCGTAACGTCGGCGGCACGGCGCAGAATGGAGCACACGCGGGCGTGAGCGTACTGCACGTAGTACACCGGGTTGGAGTTGTCGCGCTTCTTGACGGCCTCGATATCGAAGTCGACCATCTGGTTGGAGCTCTTGGAGATGAGCGTGTAGCGAGCGGCATCGGAGCCGACCTCGTCGACGAGTTCCTGCAGGGTCACCATGGTGCCCTTGCGCTTGGACATACGGACGGGCTTGCCGTTACGCAGCAGGTTGACGAGCTGGCCCAGCAGAACCTCAAACTTGCCGGGGTAACCCAGAGCGTCGCAGACGCAGCGGACGCGCTCGATGTAGCCGTGGTGGTCGGCGCCCCAGATGTCGATGACGTGGTCGACGCGCTGGAACTTATCCCAGTGATAGGCAACGTCGGAGGCGAAGTAGGTGTACTCGCCGTCGGACTTGATCAGGACGCGGTCCTTGTCATCGCCCAGGTCGGTGGAGCGGAACCACAGGGCACCGTCCTTGGTGTAGAGGTAGCCCATCTTGTCGAGCTTCTCAAAAGCGCGGTCGACGGCGGAGGTGCCGGCGGTCTCGCCCTCGGTGTCCTTCACATACAGCGAACGCTCGGAGTACCAACGGTCAAAGTCGCAGTTGACGGCGTGGCAGAGGTCGCGCATGTTGTCGACCATCTTCACGTAGCCGCGCTCACGGAAGCTCTCCATACGCTCCTGCGGATCGGCGTCGACCCACTTGTCGCCGTCGGTGCGCCAGAACTCGGCGGCCTCGTCGATGATGTAGTCGCCGCCGTAAGAGTCCTTGCCCAAGGTCTCGGCAAAGTTGTCCTGATACGGATGGGTCTCGGGGTGCTCGTCGTTCTCGTCGGCAACAAAGGCGTCACGGTCGGCGATCAGCAGCTTGTGAGCCTCGTCGATATCAACGCCCTGCTTGGCGATGATGTCGGCAAGCTGCATATAGCGCGTGCTGATGGAGTTGCCGAAGGTGTTCATCTGAGAGCCGTGGTCATTGATGTAGAACTCACGCTGGATCTCATAGCCGGCGTGGTCCATAACGCGGCAGAGCGAATCGCCCAGCGCGGCCCAGCGGCCGTGGCCGATGTGCATGGGGCCGACGGGGTTAGCGGAAACGAACTCGACCTGGGTCTTCAGGCCACCACCGACGTTGGACTTAGCGAAGTCCATGCCCTTCTCGCGAGCCTCGCCAAAGATGGCATTCTTGACGGCAACGGAGAGGTAGAAGTTGATGAAACCGGGGCCTGCGATCTCAACCTTCTCGATCGCGGGATCCTCGGGCATATGGGCAACGATGGCCTCGGCGATCTTGCGCGGGGCGCAGTGGGCCAGCTTGGCGGACTTCAGGGCCATGGTAGAGGTCCACTCGCCATGAGAAGTGTCAGCCGGTCGCTCGATAGCGCAATCGTCAAGTTCAAATGCGGAAAGGTCGCCGGCCTCCTGGGCCGCAGCAAGCGCAGCGCGTACCAGCTCTTCAATCTTCTCGGGCATAGATCCTCCTTGTGTTAAAGCCCCCGAGCTCTTGGTCACTCGTAGGGCAAAAGCCAGAGTTTGTAGCACTCTATCACAAGCGACGGCACTGTCGCAGGGTAAAGCCAATCGAAATTGCATATGCACAAAATTGACTACAGCTTGTATGGAGTCACTCAAAGATGCCGGTCTGCCTGCAGATTATGCACGCGTTGAAAATGCATAAAGGTGTGAATGAGCTGTGTCTTTTATCGAATACTCTTACCTATCAGAGTTGTGTGCTTTTCCTGCATAAAGCGAGGATTTGCGCACGTCAGCGTGTTATTCTAGACATACGTAAATTCGTATAAGTTGGAGGTAGCATGTTCTCAATCGGTCAACACGTCATTCATCCGGGTCAGGGAGTCTGCACCGTCGTCGGTTTTAGGGACGACACGCCGCAGCCCATGTTGTTGCTCGAGGCCAAGCAGGGGCATGCGCAGACGATCCTTATGTACCCCGTGGCGCAGGCCGACCGTCTGCATGCCGCCATCTCTCAGCAAGATGCCGAGCATCTGCTGAGCCACTATGACGAGCTGGAGTGCGACACCTTTACCGAGCGCAACAGCTCGCTTGAAGAGACACACTTTAAGCAGCAGCTCAAGCTGGGCGCGCCCGAGACGGTCCGCGTGGCAAAGACCATGATGCACCGCATTCGCCAGGCCGAGGAAGCCGATAAAAAGCCCAGCTCTTACTATATGCGTGTACTCAAGGAAGCCAAGCGCCGCTCCATCGAGGAGTTCGCCGTGGCATTGGGCGTCACCGAGGAGGCCGCCGAAGCCCGCCTAGCCCAAGCCGCCCTCAACTAACCCATCCGCGCCAAAAACCACCACAAAGGGGACAGGCACCTTTGTGGTGGTTTTCTTGTTCTAGTAGTATTCATTCTTATCGTTACCCACGAGCACAAGGAGTCTCCTATGGCAGAGCCGCTTTCCGCCGGAATCACCCGCGACCGCGCGTTTGAACTGCTTAACGAGCACAACAAAGACCCGTTCCACATCACCCATGGCGAGACGGTCGAGGGCACCATGCGCTACTTTGCGCGCGAGTTCGACCCCGAGAACGAGGAGTTTTGGGGCATCGTCGGCCTGCTGCACGACTTGGATTGGGAGGAGCATGAGGACGACCCCATGAACCACACCATCTATGCTGCCGAGATTCTTAAGGGCGAAGGTGCGTCTCCCGAGCTCATTCGCGCCATCCAGACGCACACGTCGGACTTCAACACCTCGCTGCCCAAACCCGAGCTGCAGATGGAAAAAATCCTGTTTGCCTGCGATGAGCTCACCGGCCTGATCGGCGCTGCAGTCATCATGCGCCCGAGCAAGAGCGTTATGGACTTTACGACCAAGTCGCTCAAGAAGAAGTTTAAGGACAAGCGCTTTGCCGCCGGCTGCTCGCGCGACGTGATTTCGCAGGGCGCCGAGATGTTGGGCTGGGAGCTCACCGAGCTCTTTGACCGCACCATCGCGGCCATGCAGTCCTTCGCCCCCGACCGCGATACCTTCCAGGCCTAACCGCCCACGCCACCTTAAACCGCCACAAAGGGGACAGGCACCTTTGTGGCGGTTTTTCTTGCGCGGGCGTTAGGGGCGGACTTGGCCGGTGCCGCGGAGCTTGTATTTGTAGGTGGTGAGGGCCTCGGCGGCAAAGGGGCCGCGGGCGTGGAGCTTTTGGGTCGAGATGCCGATCTCGGCGCCCAGGCCAAATTCGCCACCGTCGGTAAAGCGCGTACTGGCGTTGGCATACACAGCCGAGGCATCGACCGCATCCAGGAAGCGCTCGCAAGCATCCGTGTCCTCGGCAACGATGGCCTCGGAGTGCATCGTGCCGTAGCGATTGATGTGTGCGATGGCCTCGTCCTCGTTTGCCACGACCTTCACGCTCATCTCGAGAGCCAAGTACTCGCGACCCCAGTCCTCCTCAGTCGCGGCAACGTAGTCATCGCCCTCCACAAAGCCGGCGTCGGCGCACGCGGCGCACGTGGCCTCGTCACCGTGAATGAGCACGCCGTGGTCGTGCAGCACGGCAACGACCGCAGGCAAAAACGCATCGGCCACAGCACGGTCGACCAGCAGCGACTCGGCGGCATTGCACACGCCTACGCGCTGGGTCTTGGCATTAACGATAATGTTGATCGCCTTATCAAAGTCGGCGGATTCATGCACGTAGATGTGGCAGTTGCCCGTGCCCGTCTCGATAACCGGAACAAGCGACTCGCGCACGCAGCGCTGGATCAGACCCGCACCGCCACGCGGAATGAGCACATCGACGATGCCGCGGAGCTTCATGAGCTCGCCGGAGGCCTCGCGGTCGGTAGACTCGATCATCGAGACGGCCTCGCGCGGGAAGCCTTGCGCCTCAAGCGCATCGGCCAGCAGTTCGGCAATCATGGCGCACGAGTGATAGGCCAGCGAACCGCCGCGCAAAATGCAGGCGTTGCCGGTGCGGATGCAGATGCCCGCGGCGTCGGCCGTCACGTTGGGGCGCGCCTCGTAGACCATAGCAACCAGACCCAGCGGCACACTCACACGCGTAAGGTCCACGCCGCTTGCAAGCACGCGGTGATCGAGCACGCGGCCCACGGGATCGGGCAGTTCAGCGAGCTTCTCCAGGCCGGCGGCCATGCCCTCAACGCGCTCGGGCGTTAACATCAGGCGGTCGAGCAGTCCGGCCGAGATGCCCGCATCGCGCGCGGCAGACATATCGAGCTCGTTGGCGGCAATGATGGAATCGGCGCCATCGCGCAGCGCCGCGGCCATGGCGCGCACGGCCTCCTGGCGCTGGGCATCGCTCGCCGTGGCAAGCGCGCCCGAAGCGGCCTTGGCCTCAACGGCAAGATCCTGGACATACGTGGCTATATCGACCGACATGGACGGCCCTTTCTCTTAGATGTTTGCCCACCATGGTAGCCGATTTGTGCATGCCCTCGCGCGCGGCGGTAGAATTGGTCAACCCGAAACACCGCAACGAATGGAAGCATTACATGGCCCTCATCACTTCGTACCACGTCCCCGGCCTCTATGTCGAGGACCACAGCATCGACGTCCCCCTTGACTGGCGCGGCCTGGAGCCGATGCTCCTGGCCGTCGGCAGCACCATGCGCCGCGGCGCTATGCCGGCACCCATCGCCGGCGCGCCCGAGAGCATCAAGCTCTTCTACCGCGTGGTTTGCGCGCTCGACCGCATCAACGACGATCTGCCACTGCTCCTGTTTTTGCAGGGCGGCCCCGGCGGCGAGAGCCCGCGTCCGCTGTCGCCCACAAGCGACGGCTGGATCGAGGAAGCCGTCAAGCACTTCCGCGTGGTCCTTCCCGACCAGCGCGGCACCGGGCGCAGCAGCTGTGTAGACGGGCGCACGATCAAGGCACTGGGTGATCGCGCGACGGCGGCCGGCGCCGATACAGCACGCTCGCAGGCGGACTTCCTCAAGCGCCACCTCGCCAGCTCCATCGTGCGCGATTTTGAGTACCTGCGCCTGGTGGGCTTTGGCGGCAAGCCGTGGATCACGCTCGGCCAAAGCTACGGCGGCTTTTTGACGTTGAGCTATCTATCGCTCTTCCCCGAGGGCGTGGCGGCGAGCTTTACCTGTGGTGGCATCCCCCACGTCCCGGCGAGCGCCAGCGAGGTCTACGCGCACACCTTCCAGCGCATGGCGGCCAAGACTCAGCAGTATTACGACCGCTACCCCGCCGACGTTGAGCGGGTGGCGGCCCTGGCCGATGCTATCGAAGAGCAAAAGCCCGTGCTACCCGACGGCTCGCCGATGACGGTCGAGCGCCTTCAGCTCATGGGCAGCGACTTTGGCATGAAGCCGAGCTTTGAGCGCATGCACTGGATTATCGACCATGCGTTTGTTGATGGCGACGGCACGCTGAGCTGCGGTGCCTCAGTATCCGATAGCTTTTTGATGCGCGCTTTCGAGCGCACCAACACGCGCACGAATCCTCTGTACTGGACGCTGCAAGAGTTCATCTACGCCGATGGCGACACCATGCCCATTCGCTGGGCCGCGGCAGAGGAAAAGGCACACCGCGCCGAGTTCGACACGCTCGCGCGCCCGCTCATGTTTACCGGCGAGGCCATGTTCCCGTGGATGTTCGAGCAGATGCCCGAACTTAAGCCCTTCAAGCCCGCGATGGACCTGCTGATGGAAGACACAAGCTGGGACAAAATCTACGACCCGCAGCGTTTGGCATGCAACGAGGTGCCACTCCAGGCCGCGGTGTATTTCGACGACATGTACGTCGATTCGGGTATGCAGCTCGACACGCTCAGCCGCGTGGGCAACTCGCACGCCTGGGTGACCAACGAGTTCGAGCACGACGGCCTGCACGGCAGCGTGGTATTCAAGCACCTCTTCGACGAAGCCCTCAACCGAGGAGACCTGCGCCGAATCTTCTAGCAAAGGAGTGTCCCCACCTGCCGGCACAATAGGAACGTCCCCAAGTGCCGGCAGTGGGACCCCGCCGCCTCAACAAGTTGCGGTGAAATGGGGACTGTTAAAGGATTTAAAGCCGCCAAACCATCCCTATTTCACCGCAACTTACGATATGCCGGCGTTACGGCCACCGCAGGTAGAAGGCGGAAAGCGAAAACGCCCCTAAGCGAGTGGCTTTAAATCGTGGGTCGAACAAAAGAAGCGAGCGGCGCGCAGCGTCGACCCGTTAGGCGAAGACGATTAGGTTATCCCTGTGTATCGCCGGCTTCTCGGCCAGGTCTGCCAGCAGGCGGTTGCCGGCGATCTGGTCCTGGCGGCGGCCGGCGGCAAGTTCCAGCACGTCCGAATCGGCCTCGGCAATACCGCGGGCGACGACCATACCGCTCGGATCGCACACATCGAGCACATCGCCCTCGGCAAACTGGCCATCGACCTCGCGAATACCCACCGCAAGCAAGGAAGAGCCACGGCTAACCAGCGCCTTCGCAGCACCATCATCGACCGTCACCGACCCATGTGCCTTGTCGCCCAGCGCGATCCACAGCTTGCGGGGCGCGATGTCCAGACGCTCCGCCGGCGGATCGAACAGCGTGCCCACGCTCTCGCCGCGGGCGAGGCGCGCGAGCGCATCGGGCTCCTCGCCCGAGCAAATCACGCTCTGAATGCCCGCCGTCATCAGGATGCGGCTCGCGCGGATCTTGGTAATCATGCCGCCCGTGCCCACCGATGTGGAAGAATCGCCCGCCGAGGCAATAATCTTGGCATCGATCTTATGCACGACAGGAACAAACTCGGCCGTGGGGTCCTCGTGCGGATTGGCGGTATAGAGGCCATCGATGTCCGAGAGCGTCACGCACAGATCGGCAGAAACCAGGCAGCTCACAAGCGCCGCCAGCGTGTCGTTGTCGCCAAACTTGATCTCGTCGACGGTGACGGTATCGTTCTCGTTGACGACTGGCACCACGCCCAGCTCCACCAGGCGCAGCAGGGCGTCGCGCGCGTGCAGGTAGGACGTGCGGCGCGCCGTGTCGTGGCGCGTGAGCAGCACGAGCGAGGTGAGCAGATCGCGCGCATGGAACTCCTCGTCGTAGGCCGACGAGATGATGCACTGACCAGCCGAGGCGCAGGCCTGCAGGCTCGGCAGGTCGCCGACCGGCTTGCGGCCGAAGCCCAGCACGGGATAGCCGCAGGCGATAGCGCCCGAGCTCACCACGACCAGGCGCCAGCCGAGCTTGCGCAGGGCTGCGGCCTGATCGGCAAGCCCGCCGATAAAGGAGCGGTTGACCTTGCCGTCGGCGCCCACCACCGTGGACGAACCGATCTTTACCACCATCGTTTTATAAGAAGTCGTCATACGTCAAACCAATCAACTGTTCAGCGAACGGCCAAGCTGGCGGCCAAGGGAGCGTGACTCGCCCCTACCGCCCAAGGAATTAGTGGGCCCAGGGAAAGGCAGAAGCCGCGGCCATATTCTTGCGCACGAGTTCGTCGCGCACCTGTGCCAGGCCCTGCTCCATGCCCACCACATAAGTCTGCGGGTACAGGAAGCGCTTGAAAGCTGCGTCCAGATGATCAAGCGCCCAAACACAGCGCTCGCGCGCGTCCTGGATGCTCTCACGCGGAGCCACCGCACTGCCGTCGCGCACGATCGGCACCAGCAGCTCGCGATACTCAAGTTCGGACACGTCGGTCACCAGGGCGGCATCATTCACGGCCACAAGGGTATTGCCGCGCGCGGCGCCCTCCCCAGCCAGATGGTCCTCGTCGTAGATCATGTCGCAGACCGGGCCGCCAAAGCCGTCGTAATAGCGGCGCACACGCTGCACGCCCGGGATCGTGCGCTTGTAGGGCTGCTCGGAGAGCTTGACCACCGGCGTCCATGGATCTGCCTCGCTCGCACGGCGGGCGGAAAGCTTGTACACGCCGCCCAGCGCCGGCTGGTCATAGCAGGTCGCGAGCTTGGTACCCACGCCAAAGCTGTCGATGGGCGCGCCCTGGTCGAGCAGTGACTGAATCGTATACTCGTCAAGATCGTTCGAAACCGAGATCCCCACATAGGGCAGGCCCTCGGCATCGAAACGACCGCGGACATACTTGGAGAGCTTGGCGAGGTCGCCCGAGTCAATGCGAATAGCCGACAGGCGCTCGCCCGCCGCCTCCATCTCCTTGGCAACCGTAATGGCATGCTCGCAGCCCTCGCGCACATCGTAGGTGTCGATGAGCAGCGTGCAGTTCTTGGGGCTCGACTTGGCAAAGGCGCGGAAGGCCTCGAGCTCGGAATCGAAGCTCATCACCCAGCTGTGCGCATGCGTGCCAAAGACGGGAATACCGTAGCGGCGCCCGGCAAGCACGTTAGACGTGGACGAGCAGCCGGCAACGTAGCTCGCACGCGCAACGGCCAGGCCGCCATCGGGACCCTGGGCTCGGCGCAGGCCAAACTCCGCCACGGGGCGACCGTCGGCCGCCAACACCACGCGCGCCGTCTTGGTGGCGACAAGCGTCTGAAACCCGACGATGTTGAGCAGCGCCGTCTCAAGCAGCTGGCACTCGAGCGCAGGACCGGTGACGCGCACCATGGGCTCGCGCGGAAAGACGAGCTCGCCCTCGGGGACGGCGTCGATATTTACATGCGCACGAAAATCGCGCAGGTAGTCGAGGAATGCGGACTTGAACATCGCGCCGCCGGCCGGGGCCTCAAGCGATGCGAGGTAGTCGATATCCTCGGGCGTAAAGCGCAGGTTCTCGACCAGCTCGGGCAGTTCGGCGGTGCCGCACATGACGGCATAGGCGCTGCCAAAGGGATGGTCGCGGTAAAACGCGGTAAAGCAACCCTGCTCATTGGCCTTGCCGCTCTCCCACAGGCCCTGGGCCATAGTGAGCTCGTACAGATCGGTGAGCATTGCAATGTCGGTGGGATGCGAGATGTCGGTCAAAGCCATGGGGCGACCTTTCAGATGTGTGGTGCAGAATTTGAGGGTTGGACGAGAGCAGAGCATGCGGACATGACGCCCGATGCAAATCGGTTAGAGCAGGCCCATGCTGGTCAGGATCGTGTAGCCCATAAAGATGACAAACGCGATGAGGGCAAGGACAATGATGATTTTTTGAGCCGGCGCCATGCCAGGGATCTCGTTCTCGCCCGTAGGTTCCTTGGAGGCAACCATGCGCTGGGCAAAGGTCATCTCGTCACGGCTCGGCTTGGGCTCGACGGACTTGGGACGAGCGGCCTTTTTAGGCTGAGGTTTGGGCGCGGCAGGTGCAGGCTTCGCAGCAGCGGGCTTGGGTGCGGGCGCGGGCTTGCGCTCGGATGCGGCGTTCGAGGCGACCTCCTCGGCCTTCGCACGCTCGGCGCGCAGGGCAGCCAGCTCCTCACGCTCGCGACGGGCCTCTTCCCGAGCCTCGCGGCGGGCCTTCTCAGCGCGGAGCTCTTCCAACTCAGCGCGCTCCTCGTCGGACAATGGTTGGGACTCAAGCTCGGCCATGGTATAGCCCTTTCTTTTAAAAAAAGCCGCCGACACAATGTCAGCGGCTTATCAAATCCAAGGGTGGAGACGAAGGGAGTCGAACCCTCGGCCTCTGCCATGCGACGGCAGCGCTCTCCCAACTGAGCTACGTCCCCAGGACAAGTCGATATTTTACCTACGGCTCGCCAACTGTCAACGCCCAATAACCAGTCTTTTTGGGGCGCGGCTATTTTGGCAACTTTTCGAACAGGCGATCCTCTCGATGATTTTTTATCCCCGTCCCAGAAAAATCATCGACGAACGCGCTACTTTGCGCTGGTAAGAACACCGGTGGTGTCGAAGGCCGGGGTGAAGCTCTCGTCTACCGCGCCGCCCTCTTGCCAGAACATCGTCGTAAAACCCAGGTCGTCGGCATGGTCGAGCACCTGCTCGTACTCCTCACGCGTCACGGCGCGTGCCAGGTCGCCGCCCTGCTCGCGCATGAGCGCATTGGGCGTGTACTGGTTCATAACCGAGATCGGCACGTCGCCCACCGTCTGCCACACCAGGTCCAGCACGCGACACGAATCGTCTGCATGCCCCGGAAGCACCAGGTGACGCACGATCATGCCACGCTTCATAAGCCCGTCCTCGTCCACCAACTCTCCCCCGCGGCGTTCGATCTCGCGCGCCATCTGGGCCAGACCCGACACGGCCACACGCGGGTAATCCTTTATATGGGAGAGCGACTGCGCAAGCCCGGCATCGGCATATTTAAAGTCGGTGAGCCACACATCGACCAGGTCGCCCAGCGCCGCCACGGCACTCGCGCGCTCGTAACCACTCGTGTTGTAGACGATTGGGATAACCAGTCCGCGCGCCCGTGCCGCGGCAATCGCGGCAGGCAACAGGTGCGCATAGTGCGTCGCCGTCACCAAATTGATGTTGTTGGCACCCTGGTCCTGCAGCTCTAACATAATCTCGACCAGGCGCTCGGGCGAAATCTCAAGCCCAAAATTGCCCGTCGAGATCTCGTGGTTCTGGCAGTAGATACATTTGAGCGAGCAGCCGCTAAAGAAGATCGTGCCCGAACCGGCCTCGCCCGAGATAGGCGGCTCCTCCCACATATGAAGCGCGGCGCGGGCCACCTTGAGCGTGTCGTTAGCACCGCAGACGCCGTGCGCGCCCTCATCGCGCGCCGCACCGCAACGGCGCGGACACAAATGGCAGGCGGGCGAAAAAAGTTCGGTCAACGACGTCGGCATAAAAACATGCTCCAAAACAACGATTCAGCAGCTCAAACGTAAAGGGCCAGGCCGCGTAGACGGCTCCGTCCCTAAGGCGCCGTAATCGTCCGACACGATTTTTGTAATGTCAAGACTGGAATCCACAAAGTGCCGCTTTATGATGTAGGTATTCCGCCCCCCGCGGAGCAACTGGGTGAACCGTCGCGTTTATTTAGGGAGCCCACACAGTCGTACCTAGTACAGGTATCCTTCGTTGTTAAGGACGCTGGAACAGTCGATGAGGGCACCCACCTGTTTTAGGTGGGTTCATTTTCGTAACGTGGGGGGTGGTTTTCTTTTGCCGAAAATCACCATTACAGTCCATATGGATTCCCGCCGGCATCCCGACAAGCCATCGACAACATCCCAATATCTGGTAAGCGCGTGATTATCGCTGCGTGCAATTACATGCACCCCCCTTGGTCGAGTATTATGGTTCGGCTATGCCCTTTGCGCATGGCGTTCTTCTGACCTTTTCCTTCGACGCTTGGCGGTTTTTAGATTCATGGCTTCATCCCCGAGCTACATACCGTACCTATGCGTGGCAGCGGCGGCCTTTATCACGACCTTCCTCGCGGTGCCCCTGGTCAAGCGCTTGGCAATTAAGCTCGATGCCGTCGACTATCCTTCTAAGCGCCGCATCAACACCAAGCCCATCCCGCGTTTGGGCGGAACGGCGGTGTTTTTGGGCCTGGTCGTTGCCTGCATTGTGCAAATCCTAGGCACCTGGCACCTAGGCTGGCCACCCGTCCTGGTGCCGCACCCGCGCCTTCACATTAGCTATCCCATGCTGGCGCTCTCCTTTACCGTCATCTTTGCGACCGGCGCTATCGACGACGTCTTCCAGCTCAAGCCCAAGCAAAAGCTGGCCGGACAGGTCCTCGCCGCGCTCATCGCCTGTATCGGCGGCCTAAAAATCGGCGTCATCGTCAACCCGTTTGCCCCCGGCGAGATCATGCTCGGATGGCTCGCTTACCCCATCACCGTAATCTATCTGGTGGCATTCACCAACATCATTAACCTCATCGACGGCCTCGACGGCTTGGCCACGGGCATCTGCGGCATTGCCTCGTTCACCATGTTTTCGATGGCCGTTCTCTCGGGCCGCATCGACGCCGCCGCGCTCTCCATTGCGCTCTTTGGCGCCTGTCTGGCCTTTTTGCGCTACAACTTCAACCCCGCAAGCATCTTCTTGGGCGACTCGGGGTCGCTGCTTCTGGGCTTTGCGCTGGGCTCCATCTCGCTGCTCAACGTGAGCCGCACCGCCGCACTCACCTCGCTTATCATTCCGCTCATCGTTGCCGGCGTGCCCATCATCGACACGTTTAGCGCCATCGTGCGCCGCAAGCGCGCACACATTAGCATTGGGCAGGCCGACAAGGGCCACATCCACCACCGCCTGATCCAAGAAGGCTACAACCAAAAACAGGCCGTGCTGCTCATCTATGCCTGGTGCATCATGCTTTCGGCCGGCGCCGCCGCGATTAACCAGGTCGAGGTGCCCATGCGCGTGCTCATCTTTACCGTGCTCGCCATTGGCTCGGCGGGCTTCGCCAAGCACCTGCACCTGTTTGAGCCCGTACTGCGCCACCATTACAACAAGCGCACGCACGAGGACGAGCTCGTCACCCCCGACGACCCCGCCTTTAAGCAGGAGGAGCAGGCAGCCGAGGAGCGCAAAGAAGAGCGCCACCACAAGCTCTAGGGCAAGCTGCCGAGGATGTGTCAAGGCACCGTTAGCCAAGCGCGGCCGCGCCGCACCCATCGCACATGCCGCACCACGCGCGTCCCCCTCCCGCCCCTCGCCTACTTACGCACCGCCCCTCCAATAAACGCGTTATCATCTTGACCCATGAACATACGTTAGGAGCAATCATGCCAAACGAGAACAGCTACGAAGTCGCGCTGCAAAAGAGCAACGCCATTCGCGAGGGCCTGGCCAAAACGCCCGAGAAGTTCACCATGCTCACCGGCGACCGCCCCACCGGCCGTCTGCACCTGGGCCACTACTTCGGCACCCTCAAGGGCCGTGTTGAGCTGCAGAACATGGGCGCCAAGACCAACGTGCTCATCGCCGACTACCAGGTCATCACTGACCGCGACACGACCGAGCACATCCAGGGCAACGTGTACAACATGGTCATGGACTACCTTGCCTGCGGCATTGACCCCGACAAAACCATGATCTACGCGCACTCCGCCGTGCCCGCCGCCAACCAGCTCATGCTGCCGTTCCTGTCGCTGGTGTCCGAGGCCGAACTGGCGCGCAACCCCACGGTAAAGGCCGAGATGGAGGCCTCGGGCCACGAGCTCACCGGTCTTCTGCTCACCTACCCGGTACATCAGGCCTGCGACATCCTGTTCTGCAAGGGCAACGTGGTGCCTGTCGGTCGCGACCAGCTGCCGCACATCGAGCTTACCCGCACCATCGCTCGCCGCTTTAACAACCGCTACGGCAAGGTGTTCCCCGAGGTCGACGCGCTGCTGTCCGAGACCCCGCTGCTGCCGGGCCTGGACGGTCGCAAGATGAGCAAGAGCTACGGCAACGCCATCAATATTTCGATGACCGCCGAGGAGACGGCAAAGCGCATCAAGAAGAGCCAGACCGACTCCGAGCGCATGATCACGTTCGATCCCGAGAACCGTCCCGGCGTGTCTGGCCTGCTTTCGACAGCCGCCATCTGCACCGGCCGTTCCGAAGTCGAGATTGCCGAGGAGATTGGCATGGGCGGCTCCGGCCAGCTCAAGAAGTACGTGACCGAGGCCGTCAACGAGTACTTCGCACCTATCCGCGAGCGTCGCCAGCGCTATGAGAACGATCTGGACTATGTGAAGGACGTGCTGCACGAGGGCAACCGTCGCGCCAACGAGATCGCCGAGCAGACCCTGGCAGAGGTTCAGGACGCCATGGGTATGGTGTACTAGACCGATCTGCTGGCTTGAGCTTTCGATTGCTATAGGGCGGGCGCTACGGCGTCCGCCTTTTTTGGAGCGGACCGCTTCGGCTCCGTCCATCGCACTCCCCCGACAAACAGGAACAGGCCCGCCGGCAGTTAGTTGCCAGCGGGCCTGTTCCCGAAGTACACCGTTGAATCGCACAGAGGGGAGGAATGCGAATCAAACTCAACAGGGCAGGCTTTTTCATCGCCTATTGCCTGCTCCGTTGCTGAAACCAATATAGTTCACCGTGGTTTACTTTCTGACGGCAAAGTACGCCGCCACACCTTCTCCATAAGTTAGCTCCGGTAAATCTGCAACGGAAAACCACCACAAAGGGGACAGGCACCTTTGTGGTGGTTTTGACCACGGCAGAGCCGCTAGAGTCCGGCAGGCCAGCGACAGGCGGCCAAATCGACGTGCATGTCGTCCTTAAACGCCACACCCTCCCCTAGCAAAAGCTCACGTTGAGCATCAGGGCCGCCAAAAGCAAAGCCTTCGCAAATGCGACCGTCGGCAAACACCACACGATGGCAGGGAATCTGGCCGGGGCGCGGATTACTATGCAGGGCATACCCCACGTACCGCGCACTTCGTGGACGACCGGCAAGCAGCGCCACCTGACCATACGTGGCGACCATCCCCTCGGGGATCTGCTCGACCACCTCGTACACCCGCTCAAAAAAGCCCTCAGACGCCATCGCATGCTCCCTTCCACCCGGAAAAGCATAAACCACCACAAAGGTGCCTGTCCCCTTTGTGGTGGTTTATGGCAGGTCGGTTAGTTGGCGGGCTGGAAGAAGGCTACTGCTACGGCGCCGGGGCCAACGTGGGTACCGATGGTGGCGCCGATGGTGTGAACGGGCAACTCGCCCTCGGTGTGGCCAGCCCAAAGTACCGCGCTGTCCTCGATATACTTCTTGAGCACCGCATCCGAAAGACCCGTATAGCCGAGCGCCAGCGGCATGGAAAAGTCGATGCCGCCCGCCTTTTCGACCTTTTGGTTCAGCAGGTTGCGGCCGTTCTTGGAACCGCGCGCCTTGCCCAGCTGCACGATCAGTCCGTCCTCGGCGGCCACAACGGGCTTCACGTTGAGCAGCGTACCCACGGCGCCGGCCGCAGCAGACAGACGACCGCCGCGCACCAGGTACTCCAGTGTCTCGAGTAGGCCGATAACCACCACACGGTCGCGCACGGCCTCGACAGCCGCCGCGATCTGAGATGCACTGCGGCCCTCGTCCACCAAGCGCAGCGCATATTCGACCAGGACGCGCTCGCCCAGGGTGACGTTGTTGCTGTCTACCACGAACACGTCGCCACCTGGCGCCTCGGCAAGTGCGGTACGGGCACTCTGATTGGTGCCTGATAGCTTAGCGCCCACGGTAATAATCACGGCCTCGTCGCCGGCCTCACGCGCCTCGGCGATGGCCTGCGAAAACGCGTACGGGTTGACCTGGCCGGTCTTGGGCAGCTCATCGCGCTCCACGAGCATCTCGTAAAAGCGCTGGTGATCGATGTCGATGCCATCCATGTACACATCGGTGCCAAAGGTGACGGACAGCGGCAAAACGGCCAGTGCCGGGTGCTCCGCCGGCGACATATCGCTTGCGGAATCGGTAATAATGCGGACGGACATAGCGAATCCTTTCTTGCGCAGGTCCCGCGCAGGGAATTTTGACAGCAAGGCCCCGGCACGGTATACGCGCTCAAACAGGACTATGCAGTTGTTAATTGGAAGCAAAAGCCTTGGCGGCCCTACAGCTCGCGCAGGGTGTTAAGAATCGTGTGCAGCGACGCATACATCTGCTCGCGCTGCTCCACACCCATAGCCTTACCGGTGGTATCGAGCACTTCGTGGATGATGCGGTCGGCCTCGCCCATGCTCTCGCCGCCCAGAGCGGTCAGGCGCACCGGAGCACGATACTTAACGGCGGCATCGCCCGAATCATCGACCTCGACGTAGCCGCCCTCCTCCAGATGCGCAAGCGTACGCGAGACGGCGGCGCGGGTCACGCCTGCCATGCGAGCCAAGTCAGCGCCAGTCAGGCCGTCCTTGCTGCGTTCAAGATAGTACAGGCACATAACGTCGGAGCCCTTAAGGCCGAGCCTTGCGCCCTCGGATGTCTTAATGCGCTGGATCTCCTTGTAGAGCCCGCTGATCAGTCCGACAAAGTCCTCGAAACGTGTCTCGTCGTTCTGCTGCATGGGAGACGACCGCCTTTCGCTTGCATAATGCTAACGGGTAAACATCTTAACCGTACCCAGCGGCCGCCAGCCCTGCACGACCTATTTGTTGACCCATCAACATAAAAACCACCACAAAGGACAGGCACCTTTGTGGTGGTTTGGGGCATCAATAGGTTCTAGGCGCCGCTACAGTTCCACGCAAGGATTGTCGCGGGTCACAAGCGTCTTAATGACAACCGTCGCTCCCAGATAGCGCTCAAGCAGCTCGGCTAAGCGATCGATCGCAGCCTGGCAATCCCCCATCCGCTCGGGCTCCACGCACTCAATCGCCAGGAACGCATCGGCCGAATCATCGGACAGCGCCGTGCGAACGCCGTCGCGCCAGTTCCAGCAGCGGCACACAGCGCCCGCATCGTCGATGTAGGCGAGCTCGCCGGGCAGCGTCGGATCGTCCGCCTCCTCGCCAAGCGGCAAGAACGCATCGCCACCGTCGGTCACCTTCAGGCGAAGGTCCCCCTCGATCGCATGCAGATCCTCGCCTCCCACGGGCAGCGCGTAGGTCAGCGACACCGTGTTGTAAATATCCACCGCGGGCGTAATGTGGCCCACCGGCTTGCCTTTGAGCACGCGTTTGAGCAAGTTCTCGATCGAGCAGCGCGCGCCTTTCTTGGTCTTGAACAGACGATAGGCCTCGCGCCATGCCTTGACCGGTGCGTTCTCGCTGATAGTGTCGCTGGTCAGATGACGCTCCGCATCGATATTGGCGCGGTCGAGCAACGCCGCAATCGCATCCACGTCCTCTTGAGGAATCTGAGCCGTGGGCTTCATGCCCTCCACGACCACAACACCGACCGCTGCCTGCGGAAACAGCTCCCAGAATGAATCCTCGGCAATAAAGCTCTTCATACGCTCTCCCTTCATTATGCGCGCCCGAGTGAGGGCGCCTAAACAAAAAGCGCCCTCACGACGGCCACCTTCAAAGTCCTACGGTGCCGTCACAAGAACGCTTGCGCTGTCCCCATCCGGAGAAGGGGACGATATGTCAGGCGTATTGTAACCCGAGTCATCCACGCGAGCAAAACCACCATAAAGGTGCCCCCTTTATGGTGGTTTTGAGTCTGAGGCGACGCTAGTGGCGGAGCCCCAGCAGGCCGCGGCCGCGATGACGGGCCTCGGCGGACACCTGGGCGTGCGGGCCGGCGGCTTTGACGGACTCGGGCAGGTGCGAGTACTTCTTCTCGAAGTTCTCCTCGAACATCACCGCCAGGTTGTGCGCGGCCTCGTCGTAGCGCGCGGTGCTCTGCCAGTATTGGCGCGGCACCAGGATGCCATCGGGCACGCCGTGGCACGTCGTGGGAATGTCAACGTTAAAGATGTCGTCGTGCACGAACTCGCTGTCCTCGATGGTGCCGTCGAGGGCGCGCGCGACCAGCGAGCGCGTGTAGGCCAGCTCGATGCGATGACCCACGCCGTAGCCGCCGCCAATCCAGCCGGTGTTGACCAGGTACACGCGCGTGCGGCCGTCGGCAATGCGCTCGCCAAGCATCTTGGCGTAAACCATGCGGTCGAGCGGCATAAACGGCTCGCCGAACAGCGAAGAGAACGTGGGCGTGGGCTCGGTGACGCCGACCTCGGTGCCGGGAATCTTAGCCGTAAAGCCCGTCACAAAGTGGTACATAGCGGCATCGGCCGTCAGGCGTGAGATGGGCGGCAGCACGCCAAAAGCGTCGCAAGTCAGGAACAGCACGACACTCGGAGTGGTGCCCATGCCCTTAGTCCACGCGTTAGGAATGTGCTCCACGGGATAGGCCACGCGCGTGTTGTGCGTGATCGAGATGTCGTCGTAGTTGGGTTTGCGGTTCTCATCGAGCACCACGTTTTCGCAGATCGCGCCAAAGCGGACAGCGTTGAAGATCTCGGGCTCGTGGAAGGCGTCCAGGCCCTCGCATTTGGCGTAGCAGCCACCCTCGATGTTGAAGATGCCCATGTCGGACCAACCGTGCTCGTCGTCGCCGATCAGCAGGCGCGTGGGATTGGCCGAAAGCGTGGTCTTGCCGGTGCCGGACAGGCCAAAGAACACGGCGGTCTCGTGCGTGACGGGATCCATGCTGGCCGAGCAATGCATGGGCAGCACGTCGTCCTCGACAGGCAGCAGGTAGTTCATGACACTGAAGATGGACTTTTTGATTTCGCCGGAGTAGCCGGTACCCGCGACCAAAATCACGCGCTCCTGGAAGTTGATGACCACGGCGGCGCTGGAGTTGAGGCCCTTGATGGCAGGGTCGCACTGGTAGCCGGGTGCCGCGAGCACGCAGAAGTCGGGCTCGCCGGTGCGCGCGATTTCACGGGCGAGCGGACGGGCGAGCATTTGCTTAATGAAGAGTGCCTGGCTGGCACGCTCGCAGGCAACAAGCAGGCGACGCGTGTGGTTGCGGTCGGCGCCCGCCATGCCGCGCGTGACGAACACGTCGCGCTCGTTGAGATAGTCGACGATGCCGGCCTTGATGGCCTCATAGCTCTCGACGGACAGCGGGCGGTTGACCGCACCCCAGGCGATCTTGTCGTGAACATCGGGGGTGTCAACGATAAAACGATCGTTGGGCGAACGGCCGGTGCGCTCCCCCGTCTCAATCACCAGCGCGCCGTTGGATGCCATGCGGCCTTCTTCGCGGCGGATGGCGTGCTCGACGAGCTCCGCGGCGGGTAGATCGACCAGCAGGCGGGGCTGATTCTCGGCGGGATCTTCGACCAGCGTAATACCAAAGTTGGACAAAACTTCTGCAGGGGTAACACCAGGCATGGGGCCTCCTTTAAAAACGCGACACGTGGACGCGGCGCGCACTTTACTCACGTAAAGCCCGTTGTACCCGATATGCAAAAACGTTTTTGCGGCAAGGGCGGCAAGCCCGCCCAACGGTCAAAAATCGCAGGCAAGCGGCCCAGTCATTGGGGACGTTCTTAAACGACTAGTCATTGGGGACACTCTTGAACAGGCAACATTCAAGGAGTGTCCCCGGATGCCGGCACTTAGAGACGTTCCCAAAGTGACGGCACATAAGGAACGTCCCTAAGTGCCGACTACAGTGGCAGGCCTTGGCCGAGCATGGCTATGGCGCTCATCAGGACCAGCATGCCGGCAGCGTAGGGCAGCACCGCGCCCAGGAGCTCGGCATCCTTACCGCGCACGTGCACGGCGGCAAGACCAATGGCGAGGGTCTGCGGCGAGATCATCTTACCGGCGGCGACGCCCAGGGCGTTCAATGCGACCATCCAGTAGTCGCTCACACCCAGCGCAGTGGCAGCCTGGCTCTGAATGGGGCCAAACAGCATGCCCGAAGACGTGCCCGAACCGGTCACGAACGCACCGACCGCACCGATCCACGGAGCCAGAATCGGGTACAGACCGCCGGCGACCGCAATGCAAAACGCACTGATCGACGAAATCATGCCGGCATAGCCCATCACCTTGGCGCAGCCCAGTACCGAAAGCATCGTGATCACCGTCGGCGTCATCTGCTTCACAGTCGCGACCAGCACCTCGCCCATCATGCGCGGCGAAGCGCCCTGAATGGCACCGCCGACAAACGCCGCCAGGAAAATCCAGACGCCTGGCGTGTTGACCCACGAAAACGTAAGCGTACCGGGATTCTCACCGCAATACACCTGCACGTGGCTCGCAAACGGCGCGAGCGCAGCATGCACGGCGGGTACCAGGTTAGACGTGCCCAGCAGCAACACAAAGATCAGGATGAAGCACGACCAGGCCGAAAGCGCCGACTTAACGGTGAGCTTCTTCCCCGCCTCGATATTCATGTGGAAGCGCGCATCCAAGTGGCCGGACTTCTCGGCACGCATGGCAAGCGCGGCGGTCAGCGCGAGCGAAACGATAGATCCTACGACCACGGCCAGCTCGGGACCCACAAACATGGCAACGACCAAAGCCGCGCCGACAAACGACACGCCGGAGAGCAACGCCACGCCGGCAACACCGTGCAGGCGCTCGCCCACACTCGCGACATTGCCGTGGTCATCGGCAACACGGCCCGCAACCAGCACAATAAATATCGGCATCACCACAAAGAACGGTGCGAGCTGCACCAGCTGAACGGTCGCCAGGTGCAGGGAATCCAAACCCACCAGGTCGGCAACGGACACCGTGGGAATGCCGATGGAGCCGTAGGGCGTGGGCACGCCGTTGGCCAGCAGGCAGATGAGCACGGCAGGCACGGCCTCAAAGCCCAGGCCCGCGAGCATGCCGGCGGGAATGGCGACAGCGGTACCGAAGCCGGCCATGCCCTCCATAAAGCCGCCGAAGCACCAAGCCACGAGCAGCGCCAGCAGACGGCGGTCGCTGCTGATGGAGGTGATCATGCTGCCGATCACGTCCATGGCGCCCGTGCGAACGCACAGGTTATACGTGAATACCGCGGCGATGATCACCAGGACGATGGGCCACAGGGCCATCAAAAAGCCTTCGAGCGAGGCGGTCGCGATCTGCGCTGCCGGCAGGTGCCACCATGCGAAGGCGAGCAAGCACGAAAGGACAAACGATCCGATAGCGGCCTTCCAAGCTGGCCATTTAAAGCACAGCAGCATCACGACCAGCCAAATAATCGGCACAAGAGCCAGTAAGAATGCGGCGACGTCCATAGGTAGAAGCTCCTTGGTACCGCGTGGGCGGCATCGGGGGTGTCACAAAACTTCAACAGGATACCGCACGTTTACCGACAAATTACAGCCGCCCGCCGAAATTATTGAACAATCCGTTCAAAAACACGAACGAACACCGTCGCGTCTATACTAAAGCGCAGCAATAGAAAGGACTCCGCTTTGAGCATCACGCCCCTCGATAGCATTCGCCGCGCCATCGCCCGCCGCAACGGCGTCTCCAACCCCGCTGCATCGAGAGACGGCGCCGCGAAGGCCCAGGGCGGCCGCATCGAGAACGGCCTCTTCCCTGCCTCGCACACTGCCGAGGAACTCGCACGCATCCAAGAGCTAAGTCAGCGCAACGCCGGCGGGCCCGATAGCAGCCAAGCCACACGTCGCCGGCGCGAACGCGATCGCAAGCCCGGCCCCGTCCGCCGCATGGTCAACGCTTGGTGGAACCGTCTGCTCGGTGCCGTCTACGGCGGCGGCTTCTCCATGCAGGAAGCGGAATACGAGGAGCACGCCACCCGCCGCGATTACCTTTGGAACGCTCTCGGCACCGCCGTGTGGGGCTTGGCGTTTCCGCTGCTCACCATCGTGTCCACACAGCTCGTGGGCGCCGAAGAAGCCGGCAAGTTCTCCATCGCCTTTGTCACCGGCACGCTCATCATGATCGCATGCAACTACGGCGTGCGCAATTTCCAGGTCTCGGACATCGACGAAAAGACGTCCTTCGCCTCCTACCAGCTCAATCGTTGGATCTGCGGAGCGCTCGCCCTAGGCTGCGGCCTCATGTATAGCAGCGCCCGCGGCTATGACGCGCAAATGGCGACGATCGGCCTGGGCGTCTACCTGTATAAGGTCATCGACGGCGTCGCCGACGTGTACGAAGGCCGCCTGCAGCAGGCCGACAAGCTCTACCTGGCTGGCATGAGCCAAACGCTGCGCTCCATCGGCGTCATCGTGGTCTTTAGCGCGGCGCTGTTCCTCACGCGCAGCATGCCCATCGCGGCCATGGCCATGGGCATCGCCGCGATCGCCTCGCTCGTGCTGGTCACCGCGCCGCTTGCCCTGCTCGAGACCGAAAAATCGCGCCGCGTGAGCCTGCGCGAGGTCGGCCACCTGTTTGTCCAGTGCGCCCCGCTCTTTGGTGCACTGTTCCTGTTCAACCTAATTGAGAGCATGCCCAAGTTTGTGATGGAAGGCGCGCTGGCATACAAATATCAGCTGTACTTTAATGCCCTGTTCTTTCCGGCGCAGGCTATTCTGTTGAGCATTGGATTTATCTATAAACCGCAGCTCCTGCGTCTGTCGAGCATTTGGGCGAATCCGCGTAAGCGTCGCCGCTTTGACCTGATTATTGTTGCCGTTATGGCACTAATCGTGGTCATTACCGGAGCGTGCGCCGCATTTATGGCAGGCCCCGGCATCCCCATCATGAGCTTTATGTACGGCCTTAACTTTGAGCGCTACCGCACGCTGGCGCTACTGATGGTTGTTGCCGGCGGCGTCACCGCGGCCATCGACTTTATCTACGCCATTATCACGGTGCTACGCCACGCTGGTGACGTCACCAAGATCTACCTGATCTGCTTCGCCGTAAGCGTGGTACTGCCGGTGATCCTGATTAAGCTGCTGGGTCTGATGGGCGCTGTGGTGAGCTACCTAGCCATCATGGCCCTACTCCTGGTGCTGCTGATTATCGAGTACGCCCACATCCGCCAGCGCATCGAACGCGACCGCAACCCATACGGCGCCTAATTTGCTGCCCCGGTCACCGGAATTTGCGATAGAATCACCCCGACTGGGGTCTCGTTGCGGACAATATGCATCACGCAAAACTAAGTGAGTAGACTTTTACCGAATCCCCGACCGCACCGACAAGGCACAAGTCTGTGACCTGCGCTTTTATTGAGGCAAATATGTTGGGTACTCGGCATTTCCAAAAAAGTCTACTCACTTAGTCAGCGGGCTGTCAAAAAAGAACCGTCGCGACGTCGTTTGACTCCGTTGCGACGGTTTTTCGAGCATTTTCGCGCTGCCGAGGACGCAGGCGCTCCTCATTTCTTGCGCTTACCGAGCAAGAAGGCGCTACTCTCCGAAAGTAGTCAAAAAAGCCCCGTCCGTAATTAACTACCCTTTGCACCGATTATTCGCCCGGGTTGATGTTCGCGTAGAACTCGGCCCCGTCGTCCAGACGCAGGATGCCTACACGGCCAAACTCCGATCCGGTGGCGGCGGCGCAGTCGATGTCGATGCGATCGGGAACGCCGGCGGTATCCTCGCCGCCCAGGTGCACAATCTGCCCACGGCCCGACTCCTCATCGAGCCCCGCCAGGCCGCCGACCTCGCAATAACGCCCGAGCGACACCGTGGGCGTGTGGCCGCTCACCACGACCGGGCCCTTGCCCTCGGCAGAGAGAAGCCCCGTCGGCACATCCCAATAGCCGTGACGAATCCACAGCAAGTCATCGGACGACTGCACCGCAAGCATCTGCTGCAGTAGCTCGCGATCGGCATCCACCGCCCCCGCACCATCGGCACAATCAACCCCATGTTCAAGCAAAAACGCCCGGGCCGCCTCGGTCTGGATGCCGGCATGTACCAGCAGGTACGGACGCTCGTCAGTCTCGACCACCGCGTAGAGCGGCAGCGTCGCCATCCAACGCACGAGCTCCTCGTACGCCTCAAATTCCATATCGTTGAGCTGCTCGCGCGTCGTCCAGCCACCGTTGATATCCCAGGTCTCGGCATCGAGCGGATCTTGGCCAATGATGGCATCGAGCATGATCTGCTCGTGATTGCCCTTGAGCACGCGAGCGTTGGGTAGCGAGCGCACGAGCTTAATAACGCCAACCGGATCGGGTCCGCGATCGATCATGTCGCCCAGCACGTACAGGGTATCGTCGGACGCCAGCGAAATCTTGGACAGGGCCTCGTCAAGCGCACGCACGTGCCCGTGAGCATCGGATGTCACATAGATCGCCATGGAACGCCTCTCTTTACATTGCGGCCGAAGCCCGGAGCCACAACTAAAACTTCAAGTTGAACTTAAATGTTATCCATTGTACTCCGTTGCAATAAAGCTGGAAAGGGTTGCATACCGTCAACGGTCGCCAGAGCACGCCTGTCAACCCGCGCCGCTCACGCCACGCCGTCTGGCCCAGCGTCCCGACCAGCGTCGCACACGCCGCAGCCTCGTGTCGAAAATGCGCACGCCCGCAATCCAAGCTCATAAACCCACCATCTTTGGGTACAAATGACTGCAGACAACTGACCGTGCCACGCCAACCACCCAGGAGCGGACACCATCCATGAACCAGATACTTCTCTTTATCGGCCTCGTCATTATTCTGTGCCTGACCATCAAACCCGTCGGAAAAAAGCTCCCCTTTCCCACCCTGCTCATCTTTATCGCGCTGGGCATGCTGCTGGGCGTCAACGGTCCGGCGCACATCGACTTTAGCGACTATGCGCTCACCGAAACCGTCTGCAGCACGGCGCTGCTGTTCATCATGTTCTACGGCGGCTTTAACACCAATATCGACCGCGCCAAGCCCGTCACCGCGCCGGCGGTGCTGTTGAGCACACTCGGCGTTGTCGCCACCGCCGGCATCACGGGCGCCTTTGCGCACTTCGTGCTGGGCTTCGACTGGATCGGCGGCCTGCTGCTGGGATCGGTCGTGGCGTCTACCGATGCGGCGAGCGTCTTTAGTGTGCTGCGCGAGCACAACCTTTCGCTGAGAGGCGGCACCGACTCGCTGCTCGAGGTCGAATCGGGCTCCAACGACCCCGTCGCCTACATGCTCACCGCCGTGCTCGCGACCCTCGCGGCGGGCGGCGACATCAACATTCCCGCACTGCTGGCCAAGCAGATTATCCTGGGCGTGGGCCTGGGCCTTGCCATCGGCTGGGCGGCGGGCCGCCTGATTGAACGCGCGCACGCAACGGCCAAGGACGCGCAGACCATCTTCTTGTTCGCCGTGGCCATCGTCGCCTACGCGCTGCCGAGCTACCTGGGCGGCAACGGCTTTTTGGCCGTGTACCTGGCAGGCATTGTACTGGGCGCCAGCGACATCACCGGCAAGGTCGAGATGGCGCACTTCTTTGACACCCTCACCGAGATGGCCGAGATGACCATCTTCTTCTTGCTCGGCCTGCTCGTGACGCCCGCCCGCCTGCCGCAAATGCTGCTGCCGGGCCTGGCGCTCATGGCGTTTATGCTCTTCGTGAGCCGTCCCATCGCCGTCGGCGTGCTCCTGGCGCCCTTTAAGACGAACCCCCGGCAGGTCGCGCTCGTAAGCTGGGCGGGCCTGCGCGGAGCAGCCTCGGTCGTCTTTAGTCTCCTTGCCGTGGTGGCCGGCGTTCCCGGCGGACACGACCTATTTGACCTGGTGTTTGTGATTGCCGTGTCAAGCATCGTGGTGCAGGGCTCGCTGTTGCCGGCGGTGGCGAAGAAGCTCGATATGATCGATGCGACTGGCGACGTGCGCCGCACCTTTAACGACTACCGCGACGAAGACGGCATGTCATTTGTAAAGCTCAAGGTGGGCGCTGGACATCCGTTTGCCGGACGCTCGCTCGCCGATATTGGCAGCGCAACGAACATGCTGGTGGTCTTGGTGCTGCGCGACGGTGCGCACCCGGTGCTGCCCAACGGCGATACCGTGATTGAGGAAGGCGACCTGCTGGTGATGGCCGCGCCGACGTTTGAAGAGCGTGCCGAGGTTACGCTGCGCGAGGTCACCGTGACACCTCACGGCCGCCTTGCCGGCCAGCGCCTGCGCGACGTGCCGCAAGGCAAGCACCCCTTTATCGTGGTGATGCTCAAGCGCGACGGCCAAACGATCATCCCCGACGGCAACACCCTAATATACGCCGGCGACGAAGCCGTCATCGCCACGCTAGCATCGTAGTGACTAGGAGGTAGCTACTTTAGGACGAAGAGATCAAGCGCCTAGGAACCTCATGTCTTCGCTCGCAGATTTGGATTTGCCTGAGGAGTAAAGCACCCCTCCCCCATGTAACCATCCTGTAAATCATAGCGACGCACTCGAGTTTTACCGTGATGCGGTCGCGCCTGGCGCTCCACTGTGCTAAAGTAACCCGAACGTCCAAACGACTACAAGGGGGAACTAGAAGATGGCACGTGTGCACAACTTCTCAGCTGGCCCGGCAGCGCTGCCCACAAGCGTGCTCGCCGAGATCGCCGACGAGATGATGGACTACCGCGGTTGCGGCATGTCCGTGCTCGAGATGAGCCATCGATCTAGCATGTACCAGCAGATCATCGACGACGCCGAGGCAACCCTGCGTCGCCTGCTGAGCATCCCCGACAACTACCGCGTCCTGTTTTTGCAGGGCGGCGCCACACTGCAGTTTGCGGGCATCCCCATGAACCTCATGCGCCGCGGCCGCGCCGGCTACGTCGTGACCGGCAACTTTGCCAACAAGGCGTACAAGGAGGCCGCCAAGTACGGCGAGGCCGTGCTGCTCGCGAGCTCCGAGGACACCAATTTCGACCGCATTCCCGCCATGGCCAATATCAACGCGCGCATTGCCGCCGAGGTCGCGGGCGACGGCCTCGACTACGTCTACATCTGCCAGAACAACACCATCTTTGGCACCATGTACCACGAGCTGCCCGATTGCGGCGATGTGCCGCTGGTCGCCGATGTCTCGAGCTGCTTTCTGTCGCAGCCGCTCGACGTTAAGCGCTACGGGCTCATCTACGCCGGCGCGCAAAAAAACGCCGGCGCTGCGGGCGTGACCGTGGTCATCGTGCGTGACGACCTTATCGCAGATGGCCCCGCCTTTGCGCAGACGCCGCAGTACCTGGACCTCAAGACCCAGGCCGCCAAGGGATCCATGCTCAATACGCCTAACACCTTTGGTATCTACGTATGCGGCAAGGTGTTCCATTGGGTGGAGCAGACCGGTGGACTTGCCGCCATGGCCGAGCGCAACTGGGCCAAAGCCAACCTGCTCTACGACCTGCTCGGGCACAGCGAGCTGTTCCACGGCACTGCGCAGACAGGCAGTCGCTCCATCGCCAACGTCACCTTCCGCACCGGCGACGCCGAGCTCGATGCGGCCTTTGTTGCAGGCGCCGCCGAGCACCAGATTCAAAACGTCAAGGGCCATCGCCTGGTGGGCGGCATGCGCGCCAGCGTCTACAACGCCGTAACCATGGAAGACGTGCAGGCACTAGCCTCGTATATGAAGGACTTCGAAGCACAGCATAGTTTGAGTCCGCGATCTAACTAGCCCGCAACGCGCGGGCCGACCAGCCACTTCAAACCACTTGTTTTAGACAAACCTGCTAAGGAGTTTTCCATGCGCAAGATTAAGACCATCGACGACATCACCAAGGACGGCAAGGTCGAGTTTGGCGAGGGCTACGAGTTTGTGAGCACCGCCGAGGAGGCCGACGCCATCCTGATGCGCTCCACCGACCTGCACGGCTACGAGCTGCCCGAGGGCATCCGCGCCATCGCCCGCTGCGGCGCCGGCGTCAACAACATCCCCATCGAGGAGTACGCCAAGAAGGGCGTCGTCGTCTTTAACTCCCCCGGCGCCAACAGCAACGCCGTCAAGGAGCTCGTCCTGGGCATGCTGGTGCTCTCGAGCCGCGGCGTGGTGCAGTCGATGAACTGGGTGCGCGACAACGCCGACGACCCCGAGATTCAGGTCGACGCTGAAAAGGCCAAGAAGGCCTTTGTGGGCCGCGAGCTCAAGGGCAAGCGCATCGGCGTCATCGGTCTGGGCAACGTGGGCTCCAAGGTCGCCAACGCCTGCGTCGATCTGGGCATGGACGTCTACGGCTACGATCCGTTCATTTCCGTCGAGCACGCATGGGTGCTGAGCCGCGAGGTGCAGCGCGTGGGCACGCTCGAGGACCTCTGCCGCGGCTGCGACTACCTCACCGTGCACGTGCCCAGCAAGGCAGACACCATCGGCATGATCAGCACCCAGCAGATTAACCTGCTGGCCCCGGACGCCGTGCTCATCAACTACGCACGCGAGACCATCATTGACGAGGACGCCGTCGACGCCGCCCTGCGTGCAGGCAAGCTCAGCTGGTTTAGCTGCGACTTTGCCACTCCCAAGACCGTCAAGATGCCCAATACGTTTATCACCACGCACTCGGGCGCCGGCACCGGCGAGGCCGAGGCCAACTGCGCAGACATGGCCATCAGCGAGCTCAAGGATTACCTGGAGAACGGCAACATCGCACACAGCGTCAACTACCCCGCCTGCAGCATGGGCAAGGCGCGCGCCGCAAGCCGCATCGCCTGCCTGCACGCCAACGTGCCCAACATGATCGGCCAGATCACGGCAATCCTTGCCAAGGACAACGCCAACGTGCAGCGCATGACCAACGAGTCCGCCGGCGAGAACGCCTACACCATGTTCGACACCGACGAGCACCTGGACAGCAGCACCATCGAGGCGCTCAAGCAGATTCCGTCGATGTATCGCGTGCGCGTAATCAAATAGCGCCGGCTGATCTGACGGGCAGTTCCCCATGTGGCCTGCCCGTCACTGACATTGAATGCCCGCGGGGGCGCCTTTCGCACGAGAGGCGCCCCCGTTTTTGTGAGCGCTCCATTAAATGCACCGAGCCGCTTCTTGGCATACAATCTGTATGTTGACCTAACTATCTGTGAGGTGCCTATGGTTGATACAGATTTTGCTTGGCGGCTTACGCAAGGACTCGTGCGGATCGACAGCTCAGACCCGGGTGCGTATGAGGACGAGATTGAGCGCTATATTAAAGCGTTGGTTGAGGAACGGTTGGCGCAGCTGAGCCATCCGGTACTCGATGCCGTGCAGATTGCAGAGCACGAAGTACTCCCCGGACGCCGCAATCTAATGGTCACCGTGCCGGGCCAAAGCGACGAGCCACGGCTCGTCTACATCTGCCACATGGATACCGTTACGCTGGGCGATGGCTGGGACGCGGACATTCCGCCGCTCGGGACGGTTGTGCGCGACGGCAAGCTCTATGGCCGCGGTGCCTGCGATATGAAGGGTGGCCTGGCCTGCGCCATTGCCGCACTGGTCAATACGCTCGAGCGCGTGGCAGCAGAAGGCGAGCTGCCCCGCCGTGGCTTCTCACTCATTTGCTCGGTCGACGAGGAGGACTTTATGCGCGGCTCAGAGGCCGCGATCGATGCCGGCTGGGTCGGCTCGCGTGAATGGGTGCTGGACACCGAACCCACCGACGGACAGATCCAGGTGGCGCACAAGGGGCGCACGTGGTTCGAGATTGAAATGGCTGGCGTAACGGCGCATGCGAGCCAGCCGTGGAAGGGCGCGGATGCCGTCGCCGCCATGGCCGAGGTCGTGTGTTCGCTCCGTCGCGCGTTTGTGGCGCTGCCCGCGCACGATGAGCTGGGGTCTTCGACCATCACGTTTGGACAAATCGAAGGTGGCTACCGTCCCTATGTCGTGCCCGACCGCGCCACAGTCTGGGTCGACATGCGCCTGACCCCACCGACCGATACGGCCGCCGCGACGCGAATGGTAGAGCAGGCCATCGCCGTCGCCGAAGCCGCCGTTCCCGGTTGCCATGGCAGCTACACCGTGACGGGCGACCGCCCCGCCATCGAGCGCGACCCGAACTCTCCCCTTCTAGCAGCGCTCAAGCGTGCCGCCGATGACGTGACGGACGCGAATACGACCGTCGGCTTCTTTACCGGCTACACCGACACCGCCGTCATTGCCGGCAAGACAGGTAACCGCAATTGCATGAGCTACGGTCCCGGGTCGCTCGCGCTCGCGCACAAGCCCAACGAATATGTGCCCCACGTCGATATCGTTCGTTGTCAGCAGGTGCTAATCGCGCTCGCCGATAACGTGCTCTGGGACGCGAGCGGCCAAGTTGGGGCATAATAAGCCGCGAACAAACCGACTCGTGCGTTAGGACCGCCCATGAAAGCACTTCCGTTTCCCTGCATCCGCCCGGCTCAGGACCGTGTGCTCGAGGCGCTGCCTGCAATGGGCAGTATCCTGAGCGGCAACAATGCTCTGCGCGGAGCCCTTGCCGATGGCCTGATGCTCAAGGACCCGGGTGCGGCGTATTACGTGTACGAATGCTCGGGCGAGCCGGGACGCGTGACGGGTGTCGTGGCGATTTGCCCGGTTGGTGCGCTGGCGGGCGGCGACGCGGTTGCCGCCGATACGACCGCCGCTGCGCGCGCAATCGCCGACCTCAAGGTACAGCCCCGTCCCGTAACGCTTGTCTACGAAGCCTCTCCCGTCATGGATATCATCCTCGGCGCCGCAAAAGAGGGCGCCTCACTCTACGCCGTCACCGACCCCGCCGGCATTACGCACCGCGTGTGGGAGGTCAAGCGCGAGGACGCCGTCGGGGCCATCCGCGCCATGCTCGACCAGGCGCCGGAGCCGGCACTGGCCGACGACCCTGCCTACGCTGTCGCGCTGGTCGGGGCATCACAGCTCCTGACCGACGATGCACGTGCCGCCGGCACCTACACGGGCAAAGAGCCGTTCAACTTTGCCGTAGCTGCGCTCTTCCCCGCCGCGCAGGTCAGCGGCGGCGCGGCGCAGGTTCCGACGGGTCTGCTCACGCACCAGGTCGCGCGGTTCTAGCAAGACCAGACCGTCCAGCATAAAAATCGGCAGCCCAACAAACAGGGGGCGGAGATGCAGCAGGTACATGCATCTCCGCCGCTTTTGCGTCGAGAAGTTATGCCGACGACCCGTGCCGCCGCGCTCGCGTTATCCGCGCTGCGGACCCGCAGTAGCCACGAGCGGTTCAAGTCCCAGCTCGCGCGCGTAGTCTTCCTGCGTAAAGACTTCGACCAGTTCAAACGTATCGGCCGCATCGTCAAACGCAAAATGCAGCACTGAGCAGTTGCCCGGCACGCGTTCGCGCTCGTCGGCCGCCGCGCCCCGCACGTGGTCCAAAAACTCCTTGATAGCCGAACCGTGGCTCACCGCGAGCACGCACTCGTGGTCCGGACGTCGCATAAGATCGGTTATCGTCGCCGCCATGCGCTCGCGCACCTGCATCTGGCCCTCGCCGCCAAACTGACGATAGAAATCTCGCCACGGGCGCTCGGGCATAAGCATCACGCGCTCGGCCTCAAAGTCGCCAAAGAACCACTCACGCAGACCGTCCAGGCGCTCGTACGCCAAGCCCGGCCACAGGTTGGCGATAGTCTGCTCGGTGCGATGAAGTGTGGAGGTGTAGGCATGATCGGGTTCAATGCCGCGCGCACGCAAGAACATGCCGGCACGCGCCGCCTGGTCGCATCCCAGCTGCGTGAGCGGCGAGTCACTCCAACCCTGAATAATGCGCTTAAGGTTGAATATTGTCTGCCCATGACGAACCAGATACAGGTCTTTATTCATAGGGGTCCTTTCGTTCGTTACCAATCAAGGAGCGAAAACGCACCGTCGCAATAGCCAAAATGAAGCACGGCACCGTTGTCGGGTAGCTCTCCCCTGCCAGTCACATACTCAAGAAACTCCTGGCAGGAAGAGCCGTGGGAGACTGCCAGCACACAGTCGTGCTGCGGCCTGGCCATGATGTGGGACAGCGCCGCGACCATGCGCGACTGGAGCTCGCCTTCAGACTCGCCACCAAAGGCCACCGGATAATCACCCCAGGGCTGCGGCGGCATCTCGCGATTTGATGTACCCTCCAGCGAGCCCAAATGCCACTCGCGCAGGTCATCGACCAGCTCTATCGAGCGGCCCTCACCAGCAATTAGCTCAGCCGTACGCCGCGCCCGGCCCAACGGGGAGGAATACACACGGTCAAAGGTCACGCCACGCGCCTCAAACGCCGCGCGCGTCGCCAGCGCCTGCTCGCGCCCGCGCGCCGTAAGCGGCGAATCGTGCCCACCCTGCAAAATGTTCTGCACATTGAGCTCAGTCTGCCCATGCCGCACCAAATACAAATCTGCCACACGTCCTCCCCTCGCACCACCGCAAAGGGGACAGGTACCTTTGTGGTGGTTTACCGCCGGATCACACCGCGGTGACGCTCAACTACACCAGTACGTCGACAAGCGAGCGCTTGGGTACGTGGTGCACCTGCGCCTCGTCGCGCCAATAATTGATGGAGCCGTCGGGGTTGGAATCGATCGCATCGATCACCTGTGTCTCGGCCGGAACGCCAAACGCCATGATCAGCTTGAGCTCATACTTGTCGTTATCGAGCCCCATGGCATCGATCGCGTGGGGCGTAAAGGCCTTGAACATGCAGGCTGCCACCTCGGGCGTGGCGCTGCGGGCGGCGAGCATCATCGTCTGCGCGGCAATGCCCGTGTCGACCTCGGTAATGGGAGCGGCTGGCTTGCCCGGAACGGCGCGCTCAGCAAGAATCGCGATGTAGCCGGTCGGGCGCTCGCCCTCATCGGGACCCGGCCAATCCTTGAGCGCACCGGCCCATGCAAGCTCGTCAAATACACGCGCGCAGTCCTCTGCACCGCTTACCACATGAAAACGCAGACGCTGAGCATTGGCACCACAGGGAGTCAGGTGCGCCAGCTCCGCCAGCTCAAGCAAAAGCTCACGCGGCACGCGCATGGACTCGTCAAAGCGACGGCACGTGCGGGCGCAGCGAACCAACGCATCAAACGCGTCCAAGCCGAGCTTTTCGCAACCCTGCTTTGCCATCGACTCAGCGCTTACCGGCGCTGCGGGAACTGCTTCGTTCATAGGGACCCCCAATTTCGGGCAATTGTTCTTAGGAAAATCTAACCTAAAACGTAGGCAATAACGAACAGGGCTGCAATGTTCTACACCTGTTGAATAGAAAATCGCGACGTGGGGAACAACGGAAACAATTCGGGGCCTTTGGGTTACGTTTCGCCCTCCCCGACCCATACGCCAGCGCCTTTAGGCGATACTGGTTGTAATGATCAAGGCTTACGCCGCACGGAAAGGAGACATTATGGGCATCTTTAAGAACGATGACCAAAAATCGAGCCAGTTTGGATTTGACGAGAAAAGCATGGCGGGCAAAGCCGTCAAGGCCGTACGCTGGATTTACGCCATCACGGGCGTCTTGGCGCTCGTCGCCGGCATCGCACTGCTGTTTGCGCCCGCCAAGTCCCTCGTCTTCCTAACGACCGTCTTGGGCTTCTACTTTGTGATCACGGCCGCGATCAGGCTGTTTACCGCTGTTTTCGAGCCACTGCTGCCCACCGGCTGGCGCGTGACGAGCATCATCTCCAACCTACTCATTATCTTGGGCGGCGTCATAATCCTGCGCAACCAGGCCTTCTCGACCGCGACGCTCACCACGATGGTGGTTATCGTGGCCGGCTTTGGCTGGATCGTCGAAGGTGTCATGTCCATTCTGGAGTCCGAGCTTTCGTCCAACCGTGCCCTCGCCATCCTGAGCGGCGCGCTCTCCATCATCGCCGGCATGTTCGTGTTTATCTATCCGCTGTGGTCGGCCAAGATGCTCGTCATCTTTAGCGGCGCCGCACTGCTGGTGTTTGGCGTAACGCTGATTGTTCGCGCTATTCAATTTGGCAAACTGGTGCACTAGATGCCGCGAACGCTCTTTATTGATGCAGACGCCTGCCCGGTCACGCGCGAGTCGATTGACTGCGCGCGGCGGGCGGGCGTCGCCGTCGTTATCGCCGGCAACAGCACACAGAACCTGGAACGCCACATTCGCCGCGACGATCCGCGCGACGTCGAGCATGCGCGACGCGGATTTTGGGTCACGACGCTCGATGTGAGCGTGGGCGCCGACAGCGCCGACTTTGCCATTGTCGAACGCCTGCAGGCGGGCGACGTAGTCGTGACGCAGGACATTGGCTTGGCGAGCATGGTGCTCGGGCGCGATGCCGCCGCCATCGGCGTACGCGGGCGCGTCTACGATAAGGCGACCATCGACATGCAACTGTTTATTCGCCACGAGGAAAAGAAGGTGCGCCGCGCCGGCGGTCGCGCTCGCGGTCCGGCGGCATTTACCAGCGAAGACCGGGCCCGCTTTAAGCGCAACCTCACCGAGCTGCTGCGCTAACCAAGGTAGATTTTCGGGACATGCCCGGAAATCTACCTTTTTGTTTTGAGCGGTGTGAGCGCTCGGAATCCATGGCTCAACAAAAAAACGGGCTTCAAAATGCCATGCGTCGCCGCATTGCGCAGGCGCCGAGCATGGCTATTTGAAGCCCATTTTTTAAGCCTACTTAGAGGCCGAAGGCGGATAGGATAAGGCCCCAGCCGGCGCCGATGACGTACATCATGACCAGGAACACGGCGTTTTCACGAGCGCTGCGGTTGGTGCGGAACAGGACAAGATAGCCCACGCCGGCGGAAATGAGCGTACCGGCGAGCATCGGCGCCAGCTGTAGCGCGCCCTCCAGGTACAGCTGCGTAATGACCACGCTGGCCGAGCAGTTGGGGATCAGGCCGACGAGTGCCGAGCCCAAGACGGCGAGCGTCTCGTTGCCACGCAGGAACTGCTCGATCGCGGACTCTCCGAAGGTCTCGAGCACGGCAACTAGAATCAGCGTCACCAGGAAAATAAAAACCGAAACCTGCACGGTGTGCGAGATCGCGCTGCGGATAATCGACAGGACGGGCGCACCTTCGTGGGAGTGACCGTGGTCGTGCCCATGGCCGTGGTGGTGCTCATGCTCGCTTGCGTGACCGTGGTCATGGCTGTGTCCGTGGTCGCGCTCGTGTTCATCTTCATCATCATCGCAACCGCAATGGTCGCGCTCGCACAACTCGTGGATGTGGTCGGCGCTCACGCCCGCCTCGGCCACTTCATCAATGATGTCGCCCCCGGTATGGTCGTCGTGCGCGCAGTTCACATGAGCCGGATTGGCAGCGGTCCCCAGCACGGTACGGCGAATCGCCGCATGCGCGCGGGCATTACGACGAAGGCCGCGGATAGCCGCGTCCACGATAAAGCCCGTGATCAGCGCGATCAGTGCCTTCGAAGCCAAAAGCATCGCCATGGTCTGCACGGGCACCTGCTCGGCGAGCAACAGCGGCAGCATCTCATCGGAGGTCGAGAGGAACACGGCGACCAGCGTGCCCAGCGTCACGACACGGCCGGCGTACAGCGTTGCTGCCATGGCCGAAAATCCGCACTGCGGCACAATGCCCAGCAGCGAGCCAGCCACGGGACCCGCAGCGCCGGCGCGCTTGATAGCGCCGTTGACGCGGTCGCCCGCAACGTGCTCAAGTGTCTCGAGAGCAAGATACGTCACCAACAAAAACGGCGCCAGCGAGAGCGTGTCCTTGCCGGCGTCGAGCAGAATATCAATCAGCAAATCCATGACGGATGGAACCTTTCATGTCTTTCGGCAGCATTGTAAAAGTCCTAGCGGTCAACTAGGGTATTGTAGTTGTCCTAGGCGCGATGCCAATAGTTGCCCATGGTAAACTATCATCTCGCCACATCTCAATGAACCCGAGCCGCGCGGTGCGGCCCGTCCAAGGAGCAGTTATATGAACGTTTCACAAGCACTCGAATACGAGCGCCAGCCGTTTATTCCCATGTTTATCTATGGCGATCACGGCGCCATGGAATCCGAGCGCCAGAAGGGCGAGGAGGCCCTTAAGGTGCTCGAAACCGAGTACTTTACCGCCGAGGGCGACCCCAGCTTCGACTTTGCCACCGTGCGCGACCTGGCCGACCGCAACCGCGACCTGTGCGACCAGATTGGCGAGGCACGCCTGCGCAACGTGACGCCCGCGACGCTTTCGCGCGGCCTGTCCGATGCCGACACCTGCGCCGCCATCGGCAAGATGCAAAAGCGCACCGCCGCGTCCGTTATGCGCGAAATCCGCGGCGACCGCGACGCGCTCGGCGTGGCCTACGCCCGCAAGCCCATCCAGGGCACCGTGCTCGGTATCGACATCGAGACCACCGGCCGTGCACCCGAGCGCGGTTATATCATCAATGTGGGTTGGGAGATCATGGAGCTCACCAGCGACGCCGTCCCGCATGACGCCGAGGCACACTACTGCGGCCTGCCCGACATCTACCGCGGCGAGGATGTGCCGCTATCGAACATCCATCACATTACCTGGGACGACATCGACGGCAAAAAACCATTCCGCGAGAACAAGGAACTGCAGAAGCAGCTGCTCAAACTTATGAAGAAGTACCCGTACATGGCGCATAACGCCGCGTTCGAAGACAGTTGGTTCAAGATCCACCTGGACGGTTACGCCGAGGCACGCCGCGCCGGCAAGATCATCGTCATCGACTCGCGCCAGATCTGCCGCAGCCTGGATGCCGACGTCCGCTCGCTCCCCCGCGAGTCCGCGCCCGCCGCGCTCGAGAACTGGGCGCGCCGCCGTGGCACCCTCGCCGCCGACGCCAACGAGCAGCACCTGGGCCTCGACGACACCGACCTCATGCTTCGCACCGTCCAAGCCGAGTTCAACCTCAAGAACCTGTTTGCCAAGTAGAAACGTCTACGCCAAACTCCGGCGTAGATCACGAGCGGTCTCGCAGCGGGAAACCCCGCAGCGGGGCCGCCCTACGTTCCACAGATAGATCTGCCATCACAAATTCTGAACGCTCATTTTGAACGATTTCGACCAATTCCCGACACGTAATTCGTTGTCGAATGGTGATGCATCACAATCAAATGTGCGGCAATTGAGTATTTATATGCTATAGCTAAGCTGCGAAAACTTTTATTTAGGGCATACCAACTCATAATTGCGTCAAGCTTTTGGACAGCATTTGGTTAGACCTCTAAAACGGCTTTTCCACTCAGCGCCGTCAACACGGCATTAGCTGACACGATATATATCATGAGTATCGTATTGTCACATACCACTGCAAAAGCGGTCTACCAGGCCGCGCATTCGGTGTCTGCGAAAGGCATCGAGTCCTGTAGCCCTGCCGCGATTTACGGATCATGTCCCACCGGAACGTTCCTTGACGCAGCCGCAGAATGGCTCACCAAACATGATGTTTCCCTCGACACAAATGATTCCCTCGAGGTGATGGTGTTTGATCGCAGGAATGCGCGCTATGCAATGAACTGTCAATGCCACGTTTCTTCAAAACGATTCTCGAACTCACGCTTTATAGAGCTCAAAGATGGCATCTTCATTGTTGGCGTTGAGCTTTGCGCACTTCAGGCCGCCACCTATCTTTCTTTTCGCGAACTAGTGGAGTACTACTTTGAACTGTGCGGCGCTTATTCCCTTGGAACCGACTCTTCCACCTCCTATACCGAGCGTTTCGCGCTCACCTCGACCGAGAGGTTAAAGCAGTTCTTTAATTCCATTACCAGATGCGACGGTCTGGCCCTTGCCCGAAAGGCGATCCAATGTGTGCGCGACGGATGCCGGTCTCCTATGGAAACAGCCTTTGTCATGATGTTAACGCTGCCCAAAAGCGAAGGAGGGCTTGGTATTAAGGGAATTGAGACCGATTACGAGGTGCAGGTCACCACTGCCGCAAAGAATCTCACGAGACGCAAAAAGTTCTTTATGGATGCGTATCTAAAGAAATCTCGCACAGACATTGAATACAACGGTTTTTATCATGACGCGGAAGAAGACCGCGCCATCGATGAGGAGCGCAAGAATGCACTTGCGTCCATGGGGTACGGAATCATCACCGTCAGCCGTTATTCCTTTATGCATGCCAGCTCTTTTGTTAGGGTCATGGAAGCAATCCAGCGGAAAGAGGGCGTACGCCCCTCGCGTCTGCCAAAAGACTTTCAAATCATGCAAGAGGACCTGAGACAGTTTGTACTCAGAAGGCTTATAGAAGAGAAAAAGCGAATTCAGAAGCAGCTCCGCCAGGATTCCGAAGATCGTCAACGAATCGACCTCGAAAAAGCAACACTCGAAGGCATCACGCTGGATGACCCGACAATTAATGAAGTTCCGGCAATCGATGACATGCAGACAGTCGAATCCGACAGCCCATCATTTGCCCAAACAAGCAGCCTCGCGCCCGAGGGCAGGATCTTCGGTGCCGGAAACTAGGCCGGCTAACAAGGTGGGTACCCTAGCGACGTGCAAAATTGCGAGTATTCAGCAGAGCCGGGTGTCTATCACCCTCGAGTGGATCCAAATGTGAAGCGAAATCACTCTTGCGTGAGAGCGTTAGGCAGCATTTGAGGAAGAACTCATCGGATTAACACCCTAAGATAACTCTTGAACTGCATTATATGGCCTGCAATAAATTAACGGACCCCCTATCGTTGCAGAATACTCCAATTTTTGCACGGCTCAGGGGCACCCACCCCGGCATCGGCTATCAAAACCGCTCACTCCGGGATCTCGTCCACTATTCCCCATCATTTTGTGCAACGAATTACCTGAACGTCATTGACATATGAACATACACTCATATAATCGGAAGCAAGTTATATGAGCGCATGTTCATATGAAAGGATATTGCAATGAGCATCCGCGTTGATGAAACGAAACCCGACATCGAGGCCACCGAACCCGCGATTCCCACCACCTGCTCGCCCGAGGACCTTCCCGACGAGGAGCTTCTCTACGACCTCGCCGACCTGTTCAAGGTCTTCAGCGACACCACGCGCATCAAGATCCTCTATGCCCTCATGGGCCGCGAGCTCTGCGTGGCGGACATCGCCGAAGCGACCGAAACCTCGCAGTCCGCGGTGTCGCACCAGCTGCGCACACTCAAGCAGTCGCACCTGGTTAAATTCCGGCGCGACGGGCGCAATATCCTATACTCGCTCGCCGACGACCACGTCTACACCATGCTCAACCAAGGCATGAGCCACATCTGCGAATAGCAACCAACCACGGTACCAGCGCGGCCTGCACCCAAGCCGCAAAAACGGGGAAAGGAACCCACCATGAAAAAGCAGTACAAGCTCGACGAGATCGACTGCGCCAACTGCGCGCGTGAGCTTCAGGACGAGCTGGCCAAGCTCGAGGGCGTCAAATCCGTTTCGGTCAACTTTATGACCCAGAAGCTGACGCTCGAGGCCGATGAAGCCGAGTTCGACGAGGTCCTCGACCGCGTTGTGGAGTTCACCGCCGACGCCGAGCCGGACTGCGAGATCATTCTCTAGCCCAGGTTTACGCCAACCCGCAAGGCCGCGCTTGCCGCGGCCTTTGCTCGCGAAATTATATGAGCGAGTGTTCATACATTCAAATGGGAGGATACGAGTCATGGCCACCGCCGACCCCAAGAAGAAAAAGAAGAAGCGCAAGAAAAAAGAGTCCCTTGAGCATAAACGCAACCGCATCCTGGTAGCACTGGGCATTTTTGCCGTGGTGTACGCCCTCGATGAGCTCGGCACCCTCACTGCCGCATTCGGCACCCCGGGCGACATCTACGCCAGCTTCGCACTGTTCCTCGTGCCTTTTTTGATTGCCGGATACGACGTACTGCAAAAGGCATTCAATAACATTCGCCGCGGCAAGGCCTTCGACGAGAGTTTCCTTATGGCAGTCGCGACCATCGGCGCATTTGCCATGGTGCTCTTCCCCGACACCGACCCGCACATGGCCGAAGGCGCCGCCGTCATGCTGTTCTACCAGGTCGGCGAGCTGTTCCAGGCATACGCCGTGGGCAAGAGCCGCAAGTCGATCAGCGCCATGATGGACATCGCGCCCGACTACGCCAACGTCGAGCAACCCGACGGCACATTCGAGCAGGTCTTCCCCGATGACATCGCCGTGGGCACCGTCATCGTCGTCAAGCCCGGCGAGCGCGTGCCTATCGACGGCGTCATCGTCGAAGGCGAGACACAGCTCGACACCGCCGCACTCACGGGCGAGTCAGTTCCCCGCCCCGCCAAGTCCGGCGACGACATCATCAGCGGCTGCATCAACATGACGGGGCTCATCCACGTGCGCACCACCAAGCCCTTTGGCGAGTCCACCGTCGCGCGCGTCCTGGAGCTCGTAGAAAACGCCAGCGAAAAGAAGGCGCGCACCGAGAACTTCATCACGCGCTTCGCCCGCGTCTACACGCCCGCCGTCACCGGCGCGGCCGCGGTACTCGCGCTCGGCGGCGGCTTGATCACCGGCGCCTGGTCCGACTGGATCCTGCGCGGCCTGACCTTCTTGGTCGTCAGCTGCCCGTGCGCGCTCGTGATCAGCGTCCCGCTGAGCTTCTTTGGCGGCATCGGCGGCGCCTCCAAGCTGGGCGTTCTCATCAAGGGTTCTAACTACCTCGAGACGCTCGCCGACGTGGACACCGTCGTCTTTGACAAGACGGGCACCCTCACCAACGGCACGTTCTCGGTGGTCGCGGTACACCCCGAGGCCGGCTATACCGAGCAGTCGTTGCTCGAAGTCGCAGCCCTTGCTGAGTCGTTCTCCGATCACCCCATCGCGCAGTCCGTACGTGTCGCCTACCAGGGCGAGGTCGACCCCAAGCGCGTAAGCGACTCCACCAACGACGCGGGCCATGGCGTGACGGCAACCATCGACGGCAAGCACGTCGTCGTTGGCAACGCAAAGATGCTCGCCGCGGCCGGAGTCGAAGCGCCCGATTGCGAGGTCGTCGGAACGATTCTGCATGTGCTCGTTGACGGCGTGTACGCCGGCCACATCGTGATTGCAGACACCGTCAAGGCCGATGCTGAGCAAACGATTCGCGACCTGCACGCCGCCGGTGTCAAGCGCACCGTCATGCTCACGGGCGACCGCGAGGAGGTTGCGGCGTCTGTGGTCAAGCAACTCAGTCTCGACGAGTTCCACGCGCAGCTGCTGCCGGGCGATAAGGTCGAGCGTGTTGAGGCGTTGCTTGCGAGCGAGAACGGCAAGGGCAAGCTCGCTTTTGTCGGCGACGGTATCAACGACGCACCCGTGCTTACCCGTGCCGATGTGGGCATCGCCATGGGCGCCATGGGCTCGGACGCCGCAATTGAGGCGGCGGACGTCGTGCTGATGGATGACAAGCCGTCCAACATTTCCCGCGCGATCCGCGTGGCGCGCAAGACCATGGCGATTGTCTGGCAGAACATCATCTTTGCGCTGGGCGTTAAGCTGCTGATCCTGGTGCTGGCAGCGCTGGGCATTGCCGACATGTGGCTTGCCGTGTTCGGCGACGTAGGCGTGGCGATCATCGCCATCCTGAACGCCATGCGCGCGATGGGTGTCAAGAACCTGTAGCGTTCGTGGGCTGTCCGGCCGGGACCGGGCTTGGTTTTGAAAACGTCCTCGCGCATGAGGCCCGTCTTTCCTGCTCCTGCGGAGCAACGGAAAGACGGGTCTCGCGCTGCGGAGTGTTTTCAAAACCAAACCCGGTCCCGGCCTGCATTGACACAGCTGAAGGTTCTTGGGCATCGCTTGCTTGCGCGATTCCTTGTCTGAGTTGGACTTGGTTGGCGGGACTACTGGTCCCGGTCGCTGGTTCGCGCTTTGCGCGAACTCCGCGCCACTGTGAGTCAGTTAGGCTTCCGTTGTTGGGCCCGCCACATCTTCCCGTCCCAGCATCGCCCTCAGCTTCTCAAAGCTCTCCTCGCTCAGGCAGTGCTCCATGTGGCAGCCCTCTTGCGACGCGACCTCAGCCGAAACACCCGCATCCTCCAGCAGCCCCACGAAAAAGCAGTGACGCTCCCACATTTGGCGAGCGACCTCCAGACCACACTCCGTCAGATGAACGTCGCGCTTGCCCATTTCGACATAGCCGTTGCTTTCCAGCGTCGCCATGGCCTTGGAAACGCTCGCCTTGGTTACGCCGAGGTACTCCGCGACGTCGATCGAGCGCACGATGCCCTGACGTTCCGACAGAACGTAGATCGATTCGAGATAGTCTTCTCCGGATTCACGTAGGGCCATGGGCCACCTTTCGCGATGATTGCTAGTTAGCCTTTGGATACTTTCCACGGCTAACTTTACCGCAAAAGTTGCCCATGTCTTACTACTTTGTCTAAAAGTTAGCCGTGTTTCACAAAACGTGCGGGACGAAAACAAAATGGGGACGCCCCGCAAGGAGTGTCCCCCAGCTGCCGGCAGAAAAGGAGCATCCCTAAGTGCCGAGCCGCAGTTATAACAGTCCAAAGTGCTTCGCGGCGTTGCAGATGCCGTCGTCGTCCACGGCGGTCGTCACATAGGTCGCTGCAGCTTTCACCGTGTCCTGCGCGTTGCCCATGGCCACACTTGTGCCCACGGCCGAGAACATCGACAGGTCGTTCTCGCCGTCGCCAAAGGCAATCGCCTCGCTCGCGTCGATACCAAGCCGCTCGAGCGTCGCCGCCACGCCCAGGTCCTTGCCGCCGTTAGCGGGAATAATGTCGCAGAACAGGTCGCACCAGCGCGTGGTGAGCGAATGCGACACGGCGTCGGTCACGATATGTTCGTCGGCCGGGTCCACAAAGGCGCAGAACTGGTAGACCGGTGCGTCAAAGGCGTGCTCAAACGGCTCCTCGTGGTAGACGATTCCCGCGTTGCTGCCAGCCGTCACCACGCGCTCGGACAGGCGGTTCACAAACGAGTTCTCGCCCTGCATGCACAGCGAGTCGTAGCGCCCCTGCGCCACCTGGTCCACAATCACCGCGACGTCGTCCGGATCGATCGGGCAGCTGCGGTAAACTCCCTCGGCATCAAAGCAGTGCTGGCCCGAAAGCGTAATGTACGCATCCCAGCCCAGGTCGAACAGCCAGTCCGGCATCTGGTAGGTCGGACGGCCCGTGGCGATCACGCACGCAATCCCCTGCTCGCGAAAGCTGTCGAGCACCTGCTGCGCCGACGCCGGAATCCGGTGGGTCTTAAAGCTCAGCAGCGTACCGTCGATATCGAAAAACGCGGCTTTGATCATTCTCGCTTACTCCTCGCCCTCGAGCTTTTCGCTCGCCTCGAGCCACGCCATCTCCAGCTCGTCCATGGCAGCGTGAGCCTCGTCGATCTTTGCCTGCTGCTCGCCGAGCGCCGTGTAGTTGGTGGGATCGACTTGGGCCATTGCTGCCTCGGCCTCCTCAACGCGGGTGCGCTGCGTCTCCATCTTGCGCTCGAGCGAACTCACCTCGCGGCGGAGCTTCTGGCGCTCGGCGTTGGACAGGCCGTTGGGCTGACCGCTCGACTTGGGCTTTTCGGCCGCAGCTGCCGCGGCACCGGTGTCGAACGTGCCGGTCTTGGCGCTCGGCGCGCCCACGGGCTCGCCCTCGGCGGTAGCGTTGCACAGGCGCAGGTACTGGTCCACGCCACCGGGCATATGCGTCAGGTGGCCGTCGAGCAGCGCCCACTGCTGGTCGGTCACGCGCTCCATCAAAAAGCGGTCGTGCGTCACCAGGATCAGCGTGCCGGGCCAGCCGTCCAGCAGGTCCTCGACAATCGCGAGCATGTCGGTATCCAGGTCGTTGCCCGGCTCGTCCAGGATGAGCACGTTGGGCTCGTCCAGAATCGTCAGCAACAGCGACAGGCGACGGCGCTGGCCGCCCGAAAGATCGCCGATGCGGCTCCAGAGCTGCTGCGTCGTAAAGCCCAGACGCTCGCAGAGCTTCTCGGGCGAAGTCTCCTTGCCGTCGATGACGTAGTACTTCTTATAGTTGCCGAGCACCTCGCGGATCGTGTCGCCCATGTAGGGCTTGAGCTCCTCGAGCTGCTGCGACAGCACGCCAAAGCGCACTGTCTGGCCAATCTTCACGCGGCCGCGCGTGGGTTCAATCTTGCCCTGGATCACGTCGAGCAGCGTCGACTTACCGGCGCCGTTCTCGCCCAAAAGGCCATAGCGGTCGCCCGCACCAATGAGCCAGGTCACATCGGTGAGCACCTGCTTGGGCGCGCCGTCGGTATCGGCATAGCCGGCATCCACGTCGACCACATCGATAACCTGCTTGCCCAAGCGGCTCACGGCCAAGCGCTTGAGCTCCAGCTCGTCACGCACGGGCGGCACGTCGGCGATCAGCTCACGAGCGGCATCCACGCGAAACTTGGGCTTGGTGGAACGAGCCTGGGCACCGCGGCTCAGCCACGCGAGCTCCTTGCGCGCCATGTTGCGACGGCGCTCCTCGGTAACGGCGGCCATGCGGTCGCGCTCCACGCGCTGCAGGATGTATGCCGAATAGCCGCCCTCGAAGGGATCGACCTGGCCGTCGTGGACCTCCCACATGCTGGTGCAGACCTCGTCCAAGAACCAGCGGTCGTGCGTGACCACGAGCATGGCACCCTGGCCGCGCTGCCAGCGGGCCTTTAAGTGACGCGCGAGCCAGTTGATGGTGCGCATATCCAGGTGGTTGGTGGGCTCGTCGAGCATGAGCACGTCGTAATCGCCGATCAGCAAGCGCGCGAGGTCCACGCGACGGCGCTGACCGCCCGAAAGCTCGCCCACCGTGCCCTCCCAGGGCACATCGCTGATGAGGCCGGCGAGGATCTGGCGCGTGCGGGGGCTCGACGCCCACTCGTACTCGGGGGCGTCGCCCACAACGGCATGATGCACGGTATCAGTATCGACCAGGTTGTCCTTTTGGCCGAGCAGACCGATCGTCGTGCCGCGGCGGTGCGTCACGCGTCCGTCGTCGGGCTCCAGCGTGCCAGCGAGCACGCTCAGCAGCGTCGACTTGCCGTCGCCGTTTTTACCGACAATACCAATGCGGTCGCCCTCGCCCACGCCGAGCGTCACGCTATCGAAAATATGCTTGGTGGGAAACTCTAGGCTGACGGAATCGCATCCCAAAAGAATCGCCATATGCCCTGCTCCTTCGTAGAAATTCAACGTTGTCCATGATAGCAGCGAGCCCCACCCCAAACCACCACGAAGGCGCCTGTCCCCTTTGTGGTGGTCGTTTCGGTCGCAGAGCAAAAGGCGGGCCATCTCCCGCAAGAGATGACCCGCCTCTCCAATCAGTCCTGCGGCAACCGTGGGCGCTGCAGGCCTCAAGCATGTCCCGGACTAGGAGAACATGCCGGTGAGGTAATCATTCAGCCGCTTATCCTTGGGCCGTTGGAAAATCTTGTCAGTCTCGTCGTACTCGACCATATCGCCCATGTAGAAGAACGCCGTGCGGTTGGACACGCGCGACGCCTGCTCCATGTTGTGCGTCACGATAACGATGGCGCGGTCGGCCACGATCGATGACATGAGGTCCTCGATCGCCAGCGTCGAGATGGGGTCGAGCGCCGAGCAGGGCTCGTCGAACAGAATCACGTCGGGGTTGAGCGCCAGCGTGCGCGCGATGCACAGACGCTGCTGCTGACCGCCCGAAAGCGCATAGGCGCTCTTATCGAGCTTGTCTTTGACCTCGTCCCACAGCGCCGCGCCGCGTAAGCTTTCCTCGACCATGCGGTCGAGCTCGTCACGGTCGGTGATGCCGTGGCGCTTGGGCGCAAACGTGATGTTGTCGCGAATGGACTTGCGGAACGGGTTGGGCTGCTGGAACACCATGCCAATGGAACGGCGCAGCTCGTAGGTGTTTTCGGTCTTGGTGTTCACGTTGCGCCCGCGATAGTTGATCTCGCCCTCCACGCGGCAGCCGCGAATCTCGCGATTCATGAGGTTGAGGCTACGCAAGAAGGTCGACTTACCGCAGCCCGAAGGCCCAATGAGCGCCGTGATCTCGCCCTTGTGGAAGTCGAGCGACGTATTGTGCAGTGCATGGTGGTCGCCATAGTACACGTTGACGTCCTTGGTGGAGAGCACGACCTCGTCGCTCACGGCCTTGCCGCTCACGCGCACGCGCTTCTCGCTCTCCCCCACGCTCGACAGGAAGTCCTGGGTCTCGGACGATGCCGCTTCGGTTGCGGGCGTTGCATTCATCTCGCTCATTCGGCCGTCATCCTTCTTGCCAGTTGCTTGCCCACGATACGGGCGACTACGTTAAACAGCAGCACGCAAATCATCAGCAGCGCCGCGGTGCCCCAAACAATCTGCTGGGCCTCGGGGCTGCCCTCGCCATAGATCTTGTAGATGTGCACGGCGAGCGACTCGCCGGGACGGAACACGTTCCAAGCGCAGGTGGGGCTCGACAGGTTAAAGCTCAAGAAGTTCAGGCGAACCGGCGAGCTCATGCCCGAGGTAAAGAGCAGTGCCGCGGCCTCGCCAAACACACGGCCGGCCGAAAGCACAATGCCCGTCACGATGGCAGGCATGGCCTCGGGGATCAGGATGTGCAGCGTGGCCTCCCAGCGAGTGAGGCCCATGGCCAGGCACGCATCGCGCTGGGCCTGCGGCACGTCCTCGAGCGCCTGCTGGATCACGCGCACCAGGATGGGGATGTTGAACATGGTGAGCGCGACGGCGCCGGAGATGATGGAGTACTTCCAGCCCAGCTGCACCGAGAACACCAGAAAACCGAACATGCCGACGACGATGGAAGGCAGCGAGGACAACGTCTCGATGGCGGTGGAGGCGATGTCGCGGATGGGTCCGTCCGGCGCGTACTCAACCAAAAAGACCGCTCCGCCCAGGCTGATGGGCACCGAGATGATCAGGGTGATCAGCAGCAGGTAGAACGAGTCGAACAGCTGGTAGAGCACGCCGCCCTGCGTTCCGTTGGCGCGCGACGGCTCCGTGAGAAAGCCCGGCTGGAACAGCGTCGAGATGCCCTCGAACAGGATATAGGCCACCATGGAGACGACGATGAGCATGACGATGGCGACGATCGCCGTCAACACGCCCGTGGCGAAGCGGTCCTGCTTTTGGACACGCCCGAGCCTCGCCTCGTCGATGTGGATACGCGTGCTAGCCACGAGCCTTCGCCCCCTTGCGGCCGATAAGGTGGATGATCAGGATGAAGATGAGGCTCATGCCCATCAGCAGCAGACCGAGCGCCCACAGAACATCGTCCTGGGCCGAGCCCTCGGCATAGACCGCCATAGACGTGGTGAGCGTGGTGGTGATGGTGGACGCCGGCGACAGCAGTGACGTCGGCATGGCCTCGATACCGCCGATAACCATGCGCACGGCAAGCGTTTCGCCAAAGGCGCGGGTCATACCAAGGATGACCGCGGTCATGAGCGACGGCATGGCGCTCTTGAGCACCACGTGCCAGATGGTCTGCCAGCGGGTATAGCCCAGCGCGAGCGAGCCCTGTCGGTAGCTGTCGGGCACGGCGCGCAGGCCATCGACCGAAAGCGTGGTCATGGTCGGCAGGATCATGACGGCCAGCACGATGGCGCCGGGCAAGATGCCCAGGCCCGTGCTCACGTGGAAAACGCTCTTCATAAGGCCGACGACAACGTGAAAGCCGATCAGGCCAAAGACGACCGAGGGAATGCCGGTCAAAAGCTCAATAAGCGGCTGAAAGACCTTGGAGCCAAACTTAGGCCGAATCTCGACCGCAAAGATGGCAGAGCCGATGGCGATGGGCAGCGCGATGAGCGTGGAGAGCACCATGACCGCAAACGAGGTGACAATCAGGGGCAGGGCGCCGGTGTAGGGCAGGCCGCTTTCGGCTGTGTTGGCCAGGTCCCACTTGGTGCCGGTGAAGAACTCGACGACCGAAACGCCGTCCTTGAGAAAAGCCGAGAGGCCCTTTTGGGCGACCATAAAGATGAGCGCGGCAACGACAAGCGTCACGAGCGCAACGCACGCGCCCGTGACGCCCAGGCCCACGTTCTCAAGGTCGCGCTTTGGCAGCTGTTTTGCCATTGCAAACCTTTCCGGGGCGATTACTTATTTAGCGGAGACCTTGCCGCTGGCGTCCTTGACGACCTTCATGGCAGAGACGGGGATAAAGCCCTGCTCCTCGACGAGCTTGCCCTGGACGTCATCGGAAAGCATGAACTCCAGGAAGGCCTTGGTGGCCTCGTCGGCGTCCTTAGCGCAGTACATGTGCTCGGTAGCCCAGATCTTGAAGGAGTCGTCGGTGACATTCTTGCTCTTGGGCTCGACGCCCTCGACCTTGATGGCGTTGAACTTGGAGTCATCAAAGTGCGAGAAATCGAGGTAGGAGATGGCGTTGTCGGTGCTGCCCATCTGAGTCTGGACGTCGCCGGACTTGTCGAGCTCGGCGTCGCCCTTAAAGTCGACAACCTCGTCGCCAAAGACGGCGGCCTCGAAGGTGGCGCGAGTGCCGGAGCCGGCCTTGCGGTTGAGAACGACGATGGTGGCGTCGTCGCCGCCGACCTCCTTCCAGTTGGTGATCTGGCCGGAGAAGATGCCCTTGAGCTGCTCGAGGGACAGGTCGTCGACCGTCACGTTCTTGGAGACGACGGGGCCCATGCCCACGACAGCAACCTCATGGTCGACGAGGTTCTTGACCTGGTCGGCCTCGAGCTTGGTCTCGGCGAAGACGTCGGAATTACCGATGGTAACGGTGCCGGCGGCGACAGCGGTCAGGCCCTTGCCCGAACCGTTGCCCGAGCCGGAGACGGAGACGTCCGGGTTGGCATCCATGAACTTCTCGGCAGCGGCCTCGACGAGAGCCTGGAACGAGGAGGCGCCGTCGTAAGTCACCTCGCCGGAGACGGACTCGGCAGCAGCGGCGCTACCCTCGGCAGCGGTGTCGGCGGCGTTGGAGCCACCGCAGCCAACGAGGCCGAGACCGACGATGCTGGCAAGACCACCAGCGAGGCCGAGGAACTGACGACGAGAATAAGCCTGATCGAGCATGATCTTCCTTTCATACATGCGACTCGCGGGCACCCCGCCCGCTTTGCTGTTTGGAAAGATACGGCCCCGACCGGGCATCGCCCGCGCCAACTACGGTTTTTTACGGGCATCTGATAGACCCTTACCGCAAGCGCGACTCGGCTTTACAAACGAATAACAAACCCGCCGCCAAACATGACCCGCCTTTTACACCGATAAAAAGAAGTTGCGGTGAAATAGTTCCTGTTGGCTGTCAGGCAGCCGATTCTAGGAACTATTCCACCGCAACTTAGATTGGCAAAACGCCGCAACCTTAAAGCTCGAGCTCGTTGAGCCTTAAGATCGCAACAATATAGATCTTGAGCGCCTGCTTGAGCTGTTCCTCGTTGGCGCACTCGTTGGGGCCGTGCATCTGGCCGCCCCACGAGGGTAGCTCCAGGCCGGTCTCCTCGGGGCCAAACGAGACGGCGCGGGCAAAGTTGCGCGCGTACGTGCCGCCGCCCATGGCAAAGGGTTCAGCATGCTTGCCCGTAAACTCGTTATAGGTATCAATAAGCGCCTTCACGGCCGGATCGTCGGCAGACACCGAGAACGGCACCTTAGCGCGACCCAGCTGGCACGTCACGCCAAAACGGCCCACGAGCGGGTCGAGCTGCTCGCGGATGGTATCGGCACTCGTGCTGTCGGGAAAGCGCACGTCGATGACCTGCTCAATATGGCCATCCGCCACGCGAATGACGCCAGCGTTGCAGGTAAGCGGGCCAAACGCCGGACTCGTCGCATCGATACCCAGGCCGCGGCCATAGGCATCCGCATGCACAAAGGCCAGGAACTTGACGAACTCGTGCTCGGCAGGCGTCAGCAGGCGCTCATCGCGTGCACCAAACGCGTCCTCGGCCTCGCGCAGATACGACACGATCAGGCCGACGGCGTTGATGGTGCCCTCAGGCATCGAAGCGTGGCCGCCAATGCCGTGGGCGAAAATCTGCGCATGCCCGTTATCAAGCGCCGTGATCTCCAGGCGGTCGACGTTCTCAACGGGCGCCGGCAGCTCATCGGCGGCAATTGCAAGCTCGCAGATGGACTGCGACGGAATGGCATTGCTCGCCTCGGAGCCGCTCCACGACACGATGCGCCCGCCGTCGATCTTGGGGCTCACGAACGTCGCCCCAAACTGGCCCTTCTCGGCATTGCAGACCGGGAACTCGGCATCGGGCGTAAACAGAAAGTCAGGATTCGCGTAGTTCTCCAGATAATGGTGAACGTCGGACATGCCCACTTCCTCATCGCAGCCCAGCAGCGCGCGGAAGGTGTAGCGCGGAACGATGCCGTGCTTGAGCAGGTAGGCGCCGGCGTAGAGCGACAGCACGGCCGGACCCTTGTCGTCGATCACGCCGCGGCCGAGCAGCCAGCCCTCGCGACGCTCCATCGCAAACGGGTCGGTGTTCCAGCCGGGGCCAGCGGGTACCACGTCAACATGGCAGATAGTCGCGAGCTGTTTGTCGCCGCGGCCCGGGATATCGGCGATTCCCACATAGCCCTCGTCGTCGCTCGTCTGATAGCCGAGCTTTTGCGCAATGCCGAGCGCGCAATCGAGCGCATCACGGACCGGGCGGCCAAACGGCGCACCGAGCTCCGCATTGGCAGCAACGGCCACGGACGGATAGCTCACCAGCTGTTCGATATCGGCAACGACATCTTCCCAGACCTCGTCGACATACTCGGTAACGCTCTGCTCCACCTGATTCATGGACGACCTCCTTACCAATGAGCGACGGATACGCCCGCCCCTCACATTACGTCTATTAGATAGCGAAAAGTTTAGCAAGCTCGGCCACCGAGTGCACCACTGCATCGGCGCCCGCTGCCTCGTGCTCCCCCGGCGCCGCCGCACCCGAATAAATGCCGATGCACGGCACGCTCATCGCGTGCGCGCCTTCCACGTCGTTAAAGCGATCGCCGATCATCACGGCATCGCCCGCCGTCGCACCGAGCGCCGCCAGGGCATCGCGAACCGAATCGGCCTTGGTCTCGCGCCCCTGCGACGGATTCATGCCGACCACCGCCTCAAACTGAGAAAGCCCCAGCTCATGCACCATGTCAATGCACTTTGCTTCCATGCGAGACGTCGCGACCGCCATGCGATGCCCCTGCGCGGCAAGGCCATCGAGCAGCTCGGGGATTCCGTCGAACACGGGATACTCTTCAGGTCCCAGCTCATCAAAAAAGGCACGGTACTCGTCAGCCACCACAAGCGACTCCTCGCGGGAGAAGCCATAAAAGTCGTGAAAGCTCTTCCACAGGGGCGGCCCGATCATGCGGCGCAGGTCACCCATCTGCGCCTCCGAAAACCCGCGCGCGGCCAACGTCTTGCGCGTCGAGGTCATCACCGCCCGACCCGTATCGGCCACCGTGCCATCAAAATCAAACAGCACGACCGGCCGCTTGCATATCTCCAGCGCCTCCATCGGCATCCCTCTTCCCCAGTTGACGATTTCCACACCGACACTTCAAACTGTTGACTATTCAACAATTGAACCTAGAAATGTGGAACGACTCCACTATACTTGTCGCACTTTGCTCTCAGAAGGCGGCGCCGTCGCGCCCCAACGAAAGGTGCAATTATGTCTTTTGCCATCATAACCGACTCCACGTCGGACATCTCCCCCGCCCGCGCCCAAGAGCTCGGCATTTACGTGATTCCGCTGCATGTGATTATCGAGGGCGAGGACCTGCTCGACCAGGTGCAGATTACCGCCCAAGAGTACGTCGCCCGCATGGCCGGCTCCGAGCAGCTGCCGCACACCTCGCAGCCGAGTGCCGGCGAGTTCAAGGAACTCTTTGACCGCGTGCGCGCCGACGGCCACGATAGCGCCATCTTTATCTCGCTGTGCAGCGAGTGGTCCGCCTGCTATGCCAACGCCAGCCTGACGGCCGAAACGCACGAGCTCGACGTGCGCTGCATCGACTCGCGCACCGGCTCGGGCGCCGAGGGCCTGCTGGTGGAGTACGCGCTGGCCATGCGCGAGGACGGCCGCAGCCTGGACGAGACCGAGGCGCAGATCCGCGCGACGCTGCCCGACGCCCATCTGCTGCTGATTCCGCGCACACTCGAGAACCTGGTCAAGAACGGCCGCGCGCCCAAGCTCGCCGGCCAGCTCACGCAAATGCTCAACATTCGCCTGGCCGTTTCGCCGGAGTGGAAATCGGGCGAGATCAAGGCCATAAAAAAGGGCCGCGGTGCCAAGCGCATCGTTACCAACACCATGGCCGATTGCCTCGCATTTTTGGCCGAGTATCCGGGCTCCAGCGTGCGCGTGCTCACGACCGGCGCCGCCGAGGAGCAGGAGCTTGTCAACGAGGCACTCGCGGGTCAGGATTACGTAGACGCCGGCACCGGCCCCATCGGCTGCACCATCGCCACCCACGTAGGCGTCGATGCCATCGCCATCAGCTACTGCCCCCGCTACCAGCCAACTCACTAGGGACGCCCACATCACTTGCGGTGAAATAGGGACTGTATTTGGCGTATGGCCACAAATCAATCCCTATTTCACCGCAACTTCTTTTGCTGAGCCATCCATATACAAGATATGCAGACGATCGGCGCATTCCCAGCTGTTTGGGGGAGCTTCGACTAGCCCCTAGCGGTACCCGGTGGGCAAAAAATGGCAAATATGAGTACTGTCATAAATTTAGTAACAGCAAAATTTCGCTGAATTGCCCGCTCCCACCGATTTCAAGCTCCATAAAGCCCCGAATTGTCGTGTTTAGGGGGGGGTGAATATATTAAAACTCAGTCAATTGGTCTTAGATACTTCTCAAATGATATGAGACTAACCGAGCAACAGTACTCATATTTGCCATTTTTGCCCACCGGGTCTGAATGTCCGCTCTTTACGCCTCCGGCTACCCATATGACCGCAAACCCTGATTATCAAGGGCCGTCGCGCGCCTTGGTATCGACCAAAAGCCGCTCGCAGAATAATCCCTTGCCATTAGCAAACTTGAATCGAAATTACATATCCCAAAAAGCCGTAATGCCGTACCCTCGTCTCAACAACTCCAATACAAGGACGGCATTCAAATGGGCAACGCCATGCATCAATACGCCCTCTTTGGGACCGCACAATTTAAATACGATCAGACGATCACACATATATCGGACCAACACCGACAAATCGTCATTTGCAACAACGGTTCAGACGTACGCTACGCAACACTAGAAGAGTGGGAAGAAGCTGGCGCTTTGTTCGATGAACGAGCGCAAATCGAGGGCATCGTCACCAGCGCGAGCCCAGCACGCGATAAACTCGAGCTCTTTCGCAGTCTCTTTACCGGGCGCAAAGATGTTTACGCTCATGGATATCGCAGAAAGGACGGGGGCATTGGCTATACGCCTGCTTGTGCTAATGAGTGGGAGCCAGGAATTTGCCCCAAAGCAGCCCATCAAAGAGTTAAATGTGTAGAATGCAGCAATCGCGTCTTCCCGGAATTAAGCGATGCCGCAATCATTGCTCACTTTAAAGGCAACGATGACCGGTTCCGCGATGTCCTCGGGCAATATGTTCTCGATAGGAACTGCAACACGAAAGTTCTCGTCATCGATTTTGACAAAGCGGACTGGAAAGAGGCAACAAATGCCGTACGGCTTGTTGCAATACGACGGGGCATTAACGCCGCCGTTGAGCGCTCAAGGTCCGGCAACGGCGCCCACATCTGGTTTTTCTTCCTCGAGCCAATCAGCGCAAAGGCTGCCCGAGAGTTTGGAAGTTGCCTCATAACCGAAGCTGCGGCGCATAATAAGACAATCACGTTCGAGGCCTTTGATCGAATGCTACCCGCTCAGGCCACTATTCCCGATGGAGGCTTCGGAAACCTCATCGCACTCCCCTTTCAAGGCAAGGCGCAACGTGAAGGAAATAGTGTATTTGTAGACGAACAATTCAAGCCCTTTCCCGACCAATGGCTCTATCTATCACAAGTCCAGCTGATTCCGCGCTCGACGGTGCAAGATCTGATTGAGGCCCCTGGAAACAACCCACACGGACCAGCAACAACTACGGTGGCAAACAAGGGCAAACGGTATGCCCAAAGACCACGAAAGCGACTACCACTCACATCGCGGGACTTTCCCTCATCGCTGCCCGTTATTCAAGCCGATATGCTGTACATTCCCGAGAAGTCTCTGAGTCCAGCAGCTCAAATGGAAATCCGCGGACTTGCGACATTTGCCAATCCGGCATTCTATCGCGCGCAGTCCATGCATCAATCAGTATTCGGCAAACCGCGACTCATAGACCTTAGCGAACTGAGAGATGGTCATGTTGCAATTCCCCGGGGCTGCAAAACTCAACTTGAGCAGCTAGTTCAAGAGACCGGCGTTACCGCCCACTATTCAGACGAGCGCAAATCGGGTAATCCGATTGTTATGGCATTTAAAGGAGTCCTTCGCCCTGAGCAGCAAATCGCCGCTGATCAGATGCTCATATACGAAGACGGAATCATGTCCGCACCGACAGGCTTCGGTAAAACAGTCGTCGGAGCTTATCTTATTGCATCCATTGGTCTTCCAACGCTCGTCATCGTTCCCAAAACCGCACTCATAACCCAATGGAAATCCCAGCTCGAGCGATTTATCGACATTACGGACAACAGGGAGCCCGTCCGAACCCCAAAAGGACGAATCAGCAAAAGGCAGCCTCCGGTCATCGGACAAATAGGAGGAGGCAAAATGGCCGTAAGCGGCCTCGTCGACATCGCTTCGTTCCAGTCGTTATCTGGCAAAGACCGCCAAACCGGAGAGCCGATAGTTAAGGGCCTTGTTCGTAATTACGGCCTCATTATCTGCGACGAATGCCACCATGCCGCCGCACCACAGCTCGAGCTTATTCTCAAGTCCGCCCCGGCCAAATACGTATACGGCCTTTCTGCGACGCCCGAACGATCCGACGGCCTTACGCGGGCGCTCTCCATGCTCTGCGGCCCGCTCCGTTATGTTATCGATCCAAAAGCGCAAGCGATTCAGCAGGGCATCCAGCGCATCGTACGGCCTCGTTTTACTGGAATTCGACTACCCGCCTACGAGCCAGGTGCAAACTTCAATCAGATTCTCGACCTGCTGTGCACGCATGCAGCTAGAAACGAATTGATTGTCAACGACGCTATTGAAGCTGCGTCAAACGGCCGGCATCCGCTCGTGCTGACTAAAAGGAAAAAGCATGCCGAGGAGCTGTTCGGGATGCTCAAAAACCAAGGACACGAACCCGTTCTCCTGACCGGGGAAATCGACGCCAAAGAAAGAAAAACGATACTGAGCAGTCTTCCCCGCTTCGAGCATGAACATCGAATCATCGTCGCCACCGAAAGCCTTTTGGGCGAGGGCTTCGATCTGTCCTACCTTGACACTCTACTCATTGCCACGCCGATATCGTGGGACGGCAGCATCACACAGCAGGCAGGCAGGCTCCATAGAAGCCACGAGGGCAAGCGACGGGTTGAGATATTCGACTACGTTGATTTATCTATACCCATGCTCGCCCGCATGTACCAGAAGAGACTCAAGACCTACGCCAAGCTCGGGTACGAAGTCTACGTGACCGGAGGCAGCGAGCAGTCCGATCAAAACATTCTCATAGAACCGGCTAATGCCGTAGAGACTCTGGTTGAAGACATCGTTGGCGCCGCCAAGAGTATCTTCATTGCCGCGCCCTACGCATCCGCCGCCTGCCTCGCAAAGCTCGGCGATGCAATCAAAGGTGCCACTGCCCGAGGGATTGCTCTTGAGTTTTTCATTGCCTCGACTCCGCGCGAAGATGCAAGCGAGACTTTGGCAGAAATGAACGTCGAGCATGCCATTAGAGCAGAAGGACGTTTGTGTGCAGCGATAATTGACGAAGAAACTATCTGGTACGGAACGATCCCGCTACTAGCTTTCCCCAAGAAAGAAGACTGCAGCATCAGGTTCAAAAACAGCGAGATCGCAGCGGAGCTCTTAGACGAAATCAACCACAAGGGAAAGCCAGATGCCACGTCAACAGGCAGGACATCCCCACCATTTGCGGTGGAATAGGGACTGTTTTTTGGCGTATCAGCCGCCAATCAATCCCTATTCCACCGCAAGTTAAAAGCGAGTGGCTAGCTCAGTGGGCCCTGGAACAGTTCCTCATGCGAGCCCATTCTGACCAGTCGGATCACAGGATTAGTCTTATGGGGAAGATAAAGAACGACCACATCGACCAAGCCATCGGATAGATGGAAATCGATGTGGCCGTTGTAGTTGCCGCCCGGGTTTGAAAGCTCATGGGCGCCATATTCCGCGGGAAGCGAGCCGTGAGCTGCAAGCTCTGCGACCGCCGCCCTAAACTCGGTTTTTAGCTGCGGATGGATGCGCATCGTCCGTTTGTAATCCGCCTTAAACTGAGCCTCGACTTTAATCTCAAACAGCGCTAGTCCTCATCGAGGAACGATATAAGCTCATCAGCGTTATTGAATGACGGGCTGTCGTCCGTCAAAATCCCCAACTCATGAGCCTCGGCGATCACCATGGCGCGTCTCGTCGCCTCGTTGGGCACCTCTGCCCTTCCTACGATCTCAAAAGGAATCTTTCGCTGATTTACCAGCTGCCGAACAGCAAGGTTGAGATACGAATTGAGACTTAGACCAACCGTATCCAAGAACTCAGTCGCCTGCTCCTTGAGCCCCTCTTCGATGCGAACCGTCGTAGGCTTAACCGTTGCAGTGGACATACGCGACCTCCTCGCCTCGTCTTTTGCATCAGTATACCCAATTTAGATGGCAGACTGATGTTAAATAGCATCAGTCTGCCATTCACAATACTACAACGACAGGCAGCTCGCCCTATATCAACCCGCTCAGGGCGATGTCGACGGCCTCGTTGAGGTCGTCGGTGATGTGGACGAGGTCTGGATCGAGCGGGCTAATCATGCCGGCATCCATCACCGGGCCGTTGAGCCAGTCGAACAGGCCTTGCCAGTACCCGCTGCCCACCAGTACGAGCGGCATGCGCTTGACCTTGTGCGTCTGCACCAGCGTGAGCACCTCGAACATCTCGTCGAGCGTGCCGAAACCGCCGGGGAACACGATGGCACCCGAGCTGTACTTAACGAACATGGTCTTACGCACAAAGAAGTAGCGGAAGTCCATACCCAGGTTCACGTATTTGTTGAGCCCCTGCTCGTGCGGAAGCTCGATACCCAAGCCGACCGACTTGCCGTTGGCACTCGCCGCCCCCCTGTTGGCCGCCTCCATAATGCCGGGGCCGCCGCCGGTGATAACCGCCACGCCGCGCTGCGCGATCTTGCGGCCGACCGTGCGCGCCGCCTTGTAGAGCGGATCGGTCTTGGGCGTGCGGGCACTGCCGAAGATGGTCACCGCGGGCCCGAGCTCGGCAAGCGCGCCAAAGCCATCGACGAATTCTGCCTGAATACGAAGGACGCGCCACGGATCGGCATGCAACCAGTCGGTTGAATCTTCGGGCGCCAGCAGGTTGGCGTAGGTGTTGTCCTTAGGAATCATGGGGCCGCGCATGACCACGGGGCCGCGGCGGTACGTCTCGTCGTAGGCGGGCTCGCCCTCGACGTTCTCATTCTTAATCATGGGTGCTCCTATCGAAAATAGAAACGGGCGGGATCGACGCCATGCGCCAAACACCCGCCCGAACATCAACTATTCGGTATGGTACCCACGATGCATAAAGTGCTTGCAAGCTATCGGTCAGCGGTCGCGCAGACGGTGTTAGTGAACGCGACGACCGATCGCCGCTTGGCCTTTACCGTTGCTCACGCCTCGCAAGCGCATCCGCAGCTCTTAGTAATCCACCGCCGCAGGGCTGTTCATCCAGTCGCTCACGAACGCACCGTAGCGGCCCTCGATAATGGCCTGGCGGGCACGCTGCATAAGGTTGAGCAGGTAGTAGATGTTGTGCATCGACAGCAGAATGCCGCCGAGCATCTCCTTCTGCGTGACCATGTGACGGATGAGCGCACGGCTGTAGCCGCCCGTGCACACCGGGCAGGTGCAGGTGGGATCGATGGGACCGTCGTCGTGCGCAAAGCGCGCGTTACGGAAGTTGAGGCGACCCTCGCTCGAAAACGCTGTGCCCATGCGGCCGGTACGCGTCGGCAGCACGCAGTCGAACATGTCGATGCCCACGCCAACGCCGCGCACGAGCGTGGTAGGGTTGCCGACGCCCATCAGGTAGCGCGGCTTGTGCTTGGGCATGTACTCGCTTACGAGCGGTGCCAGGGTCTCGAACATGGTCTCGTGGTCCTCGCCCACCGAGTAGCCGCCAATGCCGTAACCGGGGAAGTCGCCGCACTCCTCCAGATGGCGCAGCGAGCGCAGGCGCAGATCTAGGTGCATGCCGCCCTGAACAATGCCAAAGAGCGCCTGGTCGTCGCGGTTATGCGCCTTATAGCAGCGCTCGGCCCACATACTCGACAGCTCAACGGCGCGCTCAACGTAGGCGCGCGTGGCGGGATAGCCCGGGCACTGATCAAGCTGCATGCAGATGTCGGAGCCGAGCTTCATGGCGATTTCCATGTTGTCCTCGGGCGTCCAGAACACGTGGCGACCGTCGTAATCGTTGACGATAAAGCGCACGCCCTCGTCGGTGAGCTTGACGGCGTCGTTGTGGCTGAACACCTGGAAACCGCCCGAGTCGGTGAGGATAGGACCGTGCCAGTTCATAAACTTGTGCAGGCCGCCCAGCTCGGCGATAGTGTCCTCGCCGGGACGCATGGACAGATGATAGGTATTGGCAAGCACGATCTGGGCGCCGAGCTGTTTGACGGTCTCGGTAGGAATGCCCTTGACGTTTGCCTTGGTGCCCACGGGCATGAAGATTGGCGTCTCGATGTCGCCGTGCGGGGTGTGCAGCACGCCGGCACGCGCATGCGTCGTCGGGTCCTCGGCGATCAGGTCGAATTTAAAAAGGTTCTGGTCCATAAACTGGAACTCCTTGGTTGCGGTTCATACGCAGACCATTATACGGGCAACCAGCAAACCGCACCGACTCGACAGAAACTGATGCATTAAACGACTAGTCGTCGAGGACAATCTTCAGCGCCATCTTGCAAAGAAGTGTCCCAATCTGCCGGCACTTAGGGACTGTCCCCAAGTGCCGGCAAGAGTGTCCCTTATAGCTAGTCATTCAAGAACGTCCCCAACGACTACGAGATCATCTCCAACAGCCAAGGCAACGCCGATGCTCTGGCGACGTCAGACACTATGACCCAATCCGAGGGCACGGAAACGACAGGAGCCCCCGCTCGTGACCGCGGGTCGGGGCTGCGACAATGTTGTTGAAGTGCCAGAGGCGCAGCCGCGCCGCAACGAGGTTGGGAGGCTCCCGTGCCTAGATATTCTACCGCCTTCGGAATGGACGTACACCTCAGGTCCACCACCGTCTGCGCGCTCGACGCGGAGACGGGCGAGGCCGTGACGAGGAGGTTCCGCGGCAACCCCTGGGGCGAGGTCGCGGAGTGGATGTCGGGCTTCCCCGGCCCGTCGCTCGCCGCCTACGAGAGCGGCTACCTCGGCTTCGCCCCGCAGAGGGAGCTCTCCGGGCTCGGCGTCGACTGCGTCGTCGCGGCCGTCTCCAGGGTCCCGAGGTCGGCGGCAGACCTCTCGTCCAAGAACGACCGCAACGACGCGGCCAGGATGGCCAAGGCGATACTGTCGCACGACGTCACCCCGGTATGGGTGCCGTCCCCCGAGATCGAGGGGCTCAGGGACCTCGCCGCCGCCCACGACGCGGCGACCGCGAGGCTCGCGGCGGCGAAGCAGCGGCTCCTGGCGTTCCTGGCCCGCCGGGGCTACGCCTACGGCGGCACGACGCCGGCCGGAAACCCCCGGAGGTACTGGACGTACGACTTCCTCAGGTGGCTCGACAAGGTCCGGCCCGCCGACGACGGCGGCATCCGGGCGCTTGCGGCGCTGAGGAGCGAGGTCGAGGCGGCCGCCGAGACGAGGGAGGCCCTCCTCGCCGAGTACAGGGCCGCCGTCGCGGCGGGCCCCCTCTCGGCGGAGGTCGAGGCGCTCCAGTCGATCAAGGGGTGCGGCTTCGCGCTCGCCGCCGCCTTCGCGTCCGAGGTCGGCGACTTCTCGAGGTTCCGCTCCGGCAGGCAGGTGACGGCCTACTTCGGCCTCGCCCCGAAGCAGAGGTCGAGCGCGGACTCCGTGCGCCTCGGCGGGATCAGCGGGGCCGGCAACGCGCTCGTCAGGAAGCTGGCGGTCGAGGGGTCCTGGTGCTACGCCCAGGCCGGCCACCAGCCGAAGCTGATGCCCAAGGGCTCCGGAGTCCCCCTCGAGATAAGGATGCACGGGAGGAAGGGGTCCGAGCGCCTGCTCCGGCGCCGCGAGGAGATGATCGCGAGGGGCATGCCCCAGGCGAAGGCGAACGCCGCCACCGCCGCCGAGCTCGTGAGGTGGCTGTGGGCCCTCGGCACGATGTGCCGGGAGGCCGGCGAATAGACATAGCCCCCGTCCCGGCGAGCCGGGCAGCCTTCGGGGACACCCCCGTTCTCGCTGTGCGCGCGGCGGCCGCCGCATGCGCGGAGTCAGACTAGGGGAACCCCGCCGAAGGAGAGGATTGCGGGCCGCCGGAGCGGTATCCGCGGATATGAGACTGAGCCGAAGGCGTCGACGACATGCCGGGGGCGGACCGGGACGGGTTCAACGGCAGGCCCCGCCGACCGATTGCAAGCGGTCGGCGGGGCCATTGTGGCTCTTGACAGCGGATTGGGTCATATGAGCGAGCGGCGTCCAGAGCGAACAAGTTGGCATGAAAAGAGGGCGGCATAGACCTTCTGGTCATGCCGCCCTCTTTGAATGACAAGTTGTCGCCCTGGTGACCGCGCAGCGTCGAGCCGTTACGCGGTTTGGTAAAACCGCGTAACCCCTACGGCCGCTGGCCCATGCCACCCTCGAGGGTGACGGTCTCGCCGTTCATGTACTTAAAGTCGGGACCGCAGAGCTGAACGACCACGCGGCCGATTTCCTTCTCGACGTCGCCGTAGTGACCCGCCGGCGGCATATGGACGTTGGCCTTGAACGCCTCGGGATAGGCATCCTGGAAGTTCTCGAGCGCAGCGGTCCAAGCAAGCGGGCACACGATGTTGACGTTGATGCCGTCCTTGCCCCACTCGTTGGCGGCAACGCGGGTCAGGCCGCGGATGCCCTCCTTGGCAGCGGCATAGCTGCACTGGCCGTAGTTGCCAAACAGGCCGGCGCCCGAGGCAAAGTTGACCACGGAGCCCTTGGTCTCCTTCAGGTGCGGATAGGCCTTCTGCATGTACAGATAGGTAGCATACAGACCGGAGTAAATGGCCAGGTTAAACTGGTCCATGGTGTGATCGGCGATGGTCACGCCCGAGGCGCTGGCCTGAGCATTGTTGACGACGGCGTCGATGCGGCCGAACTCCTCAATGGCCTTGTCGATGACGTTCTGGACGACGACCTCGTTGTCCTGACCAGCCGAGACATCGGCCTGAACAGGCAGAACCTTGACGCCGTACTCGGCCTCGAGGGATTCCTTGGCAGCCTCGAGCTTGGCAACGTTGCGACCGGTGATGACGAGGTTCGCGCCCTCCTTGGCAAATGCGATATCGATGCCGTAGCCGATGGAACCAGCGGAGCCGTCCTTAAGCGTGGCCTTGCCGCCGCCGGTGACGATCACGGTCTTACCAGTGAAAAGTCCCATACAAAGTCCTTTCAAATCGCGACGGGCACGCCCGCCAACTGCGCGCATCCAACTTCACGCGCCAAAAGCTGAAATGCAACTTTAGCTTCTTCAAGTGAATAATAAAGCCCATGGCAGGCGAACGGCGCAACGTCTTTCGGCGAAGGGAATGTCAAGTAAAAATTGAATAGAACGGCCGAGTTTTTGTTAACGCGACGAGCCATCGAACACGTTTTGAAACTTTGCTGCGGCGCGCGGGATGTCGGCGCGAGACTTTATCATAGGGTGACAAACAACGATGAGGAGCACATGCCTATGACAGACGAGCTGGACCCCCAGACTCAACAGCATATTGATGATCCCGCAGACGTCACCGCAGATACTGACGCTGTGACCTGCGATGGTATCGACATCGACGACCCCATCTTGGACGAAAGCGCTGCGGCGGAAACCCCCGAAACAGAAAACGCCGATGAGCAAAACGACGATGCGCCCGCTCAGGACGACGCCCCTGTACAGGACGACGCCCCGCAAGCAGCGGGCCCCATCGAAGTGTCTTCGGAAGAAGAGCTCGATGCCGTCATGGACTCCATGATGGATGCTGTCAAAGCGATGAAAGACGCCGTCGCCGATGCCGATATCGATGCCGAGGAAGAGGAGGCCGCCGAGGCGGCCTCGACCTTTGTGCCCGGCGAGACTCCGGTTGCCGACCAGGGCAGCACCATGCCCTCGTTTCTGCAGCTCGAGCACCCCACGATTGGCGCCGATGCGGTCGATCCGCACGCAGCAGGCTTTTCTGTGGTTGAGGGCGGTACCGGCAATATCGCCGCGCCGCAGGCTGCCGATGCGGACGCCGCCGACACCGCTCGCCCGACCGCCCCGCACTCCCCCGCCGCGAGCCGCGATCTGGGGACCGCTGTCTCGAACACTGCGAACGCCGTGGGCACCTTTATCGCCCAGGGCGCCTCGGCCATGCGCGAGATGAATGCCGCGAAAAAGGCACTTGCCGATGCCCGCGCCCACCTGGCCGAACTTGAGCAGCGCATTGCCGATCAGGCCGAGGAACTCGAGACGCGCCAGGATATCGCAGGCCGCTACGACCAGATCGTCGCCGACCAGCGCCAGGCGATCGCCACGGCGCAAAAGACCGCTGCGGCAGCCGAAATCGATCGCGATGTCCATGCTTCCAAAGTAGCAGAGCTCAAGGGTCAGCTCGAACAAATGAAAACAGAGGATGACGCGACCGAGCTCCGCCTGAAGGCCGCGCTCGATGCCGTGGAGGCCCGCGAGACGAGCTCGCGCGAGACCGGCAACCGCCTCGTTCGCCGTCTTGAGGATTCCAAGCGCATCCGCGACAAGGTACAGGCCGAGCGAGACGCCGGCATTGCCGCCGCACAACAAACCGTCGACGCCACGCGCGCCCAGCTCGAGACACTGCGTCATGAGTATGCCGAGCTGCAACGCAATCCCTCGGCAAATCCCGCCAACTATACGGTGCGCACCAGCGAGCTCTCGATGCAGATCTCCGACACGGCAGATGCCCTGCGTAAAGCCGAAGAAGATGTCCCGCGTATCACCGCCGACCTTGAGCACTCGCTTGCCGCAGCCGAGCAGGCCGTCGAACAGGCGCAGGCCCCCATTGCCGAAGCCAAACGCGCGCACCAAGCCGTGACGGCAGAGGCCGATGCCGCGCGCGACGAGCTGCAGACTGCAAAAACCGCCGCCGCAACGCGCCAGCGCGAACTGCGCGAGAAGATCGCCGCCGAGGACAAGGCACGCCGCGACCAAGAGCAGAGCATCGCCAACGCCCAAGCAGATGCCGCACATGCGCAGTCGATCATCGAACAGGCGACCGAAGTACACGACCACCCAGAGATCACTGAGTCGCTTGCAGGATCCTTGGCCCGAGACAAAGCCGAACACGCCGAGACCGAGCGAGAGGTTACCCAGCTCGAAGCCACCGAGGACGCGGTGCGCGAGCGTACCCGCGACTCACGCATCAAATTCACCGGCGCCATCGTCTGCATCGTCGCCGCAATCCTGGTGATCATCCTGATCTGGCTGTTCGCGAGCAAGTAAACCAGCCGCCAAAAAACGCTCAACGCAGTTGCGGTGAGATAGTTCCTGCCTAGCCCTCAAAAAGCCAATTCAAGAACTATCTCACCGCAACTTATTAGATTGATGCAAGGTAGTCATTGGGGACGTTCTTAAACGACCAGTCGAACAAGAACGTCCCCAATGACTACATCGACAACCAAAGAAATGCCGATGTTATGGCAGAGTCAGACACTATGACCCAATCCGAGGGCACGGAAACGACAGGAGCCCCCGCTCGTGACCGCGGGTCGGGGCTGCGACAATGTTGTTGAAGTGCCAGAGGCGCAGCCGCGCCGCAACGAGGTTGGGAGGCTCCCGTGCCTAGATATTCTACCGCGTTCGGGATGGACGTCCACCTGAGGTCGACCACCGTCTGCGCCC
>ERZ826764.160-NODE-160-length-101409-cov-5.681167_pt1 | contig 101409 bp, 120 predicted proteins | sample MGYA00519870_ERZ826764 | MGnify/ENA primary metagenome ERZ826764 (study PRJEB31778, sample SAMEA3449239) | human gut metagenome | biome: human gut; feature: human-associated habitat; material: faeces | place: United Kingdom | collected 2010/2012 ... | reverse complement strand
AGAACCCGAACGAAAGACCCTAAAAAGTAAAGACCCTAAAAAACTTTGAATACCCAAACTTTCTTGATGCGCCCTCTGCAATTATCACGATAGGTGGTTCACTCTCGGCTGTGCTTTGCTCTAACAAGCTATCGGGCTTTATAGCCGGAATCAAGTCATTTGCACTTCCTTTTAAGGAAAAGAGCGTAGACCCTGGAGAGACAATAAATAAAATAATAGAGCTGTCAAATGTCAGCCGTAAGGAGGGACTTTTAGCCCTCGAGGAAGCTGCCGGCAGTATAGACGATGAATTCTTAAAGAAGGGTATTATGCTTGTAGTAGACGGTACGGATGCAGAGCTTGTGAGAGGCATTCTTGAAACAGATATGCTAAGCATGGAGGAACGTCATAAGAAAACAATTTCTTTCTGGGAATTCTGGGGAGAGCAGGGTCCTGCCTGGGGTATGATCGGTACACTTATCGGTCTTATCAATATGCTTAAAAACCTTGAGGATTCTTCAACAATAGGTCCGAATATGGCGGTTGCCCTTGTTACTACATTCTACGGTTCGCTTATTGCCAACTGGCTTTGCGCCCCATTTGCTAACAAGCTTAAGGCTAACAATGAGCTTGAGCTCACTCTCAAGACTCTTATCATAGAAGGTCTGCTTTCCATTCAGGCGGGTGAAAACCCACGAGTTATTGAGGAAAAGCTCAAGTCCTTCCTTTCACCTGACAAGAGAGAGGCTCTCTCACCAGAAGGCGGAGGTGAGGAATAGTGGCGAAAAGGAGACCTGAGGATCCGCCAAAGGGAGCACCGGCGTGGCAGTCAACCTTCTCGGATCTTATGAACCTGCTTTTATGCTTTTTCGTGCTCTTGTTCTCTATGTCAACTGTTGACGCTGAGAAATTCCAGCTGGTCATTGCATCACTGACAAGCAGTGTTAGTGTTTTGCCGGGAGGCAGCACATCTATCGGTGATGGCAGGCTTGTTGGAGCAGGAGTCAGCCAGCTTGAGTTTTTGGATAAATATTACAATGATCTGGCCAATTCCAAATCGACAACTGAAAGCACCACAGAGGGTGATGACAAGAATGCCGAAGAACAGTATGAGCAGATGGAGCTTTCTGAATCTGAAAAAATGTCAGAACAGATAGAAAAACAGCTCGAAAACACTAGCTTACAGGATGCTGTAGAAGTGGATTTCAATGCACAGTACGTGCAATTGAGTCTGAATGGAGCCCTGTTGTTTGAATCGGGTAAGGCTGATGTAATGGAAGAGGCATATCCGGTAGTGAACAAGATTTCATCTATTTTAGCTGCATATCAGGATAATCTGATAGAGATTGAAGGGCATACTGACAATGTTCCGGTTTCATCACGTTCCAAGTATGAGAGTAATGATGTGCTTTCTATGTACAGAGCACTGAGCGTTGCAAATTACATCAGGGACAATACAAGCTTAAACCCTGCCCATATAAAGTCATCCGGAAGAGGAGACTATGATCCGGTTGCGGACAACTCTACTCCAGAGGGAAGGGCCAGGAACAGACGTGTAGAGATTAAGGTGTATAATTCTTACAATTCAGAGTTCAATACCAATTAATCCGGAAAGGAATGCATATGAAAAAGAATTTAATTTCAGTACTGATTTTAGCACTTTGTTTTGCAAACCTTGTGCTTACAGCACTGCTTATATTTACAATTATACCTGAGACAAAAAAGGCAAACAATCTGATAGACCAGGTGTGTCAGGCTATATCACTAGACTTAAACAGTGGCACTGCAACTAGTGGTTCACAGTTGCCGCAGGATCAGATTGTTGATTATGCACTTACAGCCGATGATGATACACTTACCTTCAATTTTGCCCCATCTGAGGATGGCAATACACATTATCTTGTTTGTGGCATATCACTTTCACTCAACAAAAAGAGTGACGGATATAAGACCTACGGTGAGGATCTGTCCGCCAAGAAAAATGTTATCTTAGCAGACATTACAGACATAATAGGCGATTACACAATGGAACAGTACAACACCGATAAGAGTGCTGTTCATGATAAGATTCTCAAAACTCTCCAGAAGAAATTCGGAGCAGACTATATAGTAGATGTAAATATTGTATCTTCGCTTACCCAGTGATGATTTCTTTACAAATACTTATGCCGGTATTAAAACAGGCAGATATTTAATAATTTGGATACAGGTGGTGATTAACAGATGGGTGATGTTTTATCTCAGAGTGAGATAGACAATCTGCTCAATGCCCTAAGCAGCGGCGAGCTTGATGTAGATGAAATAAAAGAGAATAGTGAACAGACGGTGAAAGACTATGATTTCGCCCGCCCATCTAAGTTTTCAAAGGAACATCTAAGGACCCTTGAAATAATATTTGAGCATTATGGAAGGCTTCTTACAACAAACCTTCCCGTTTATCTGCGAAAGTCTGTGCAGGTAGAGGTGATGAATTCGGAGGCGGTTACATACTCTGAATTCACAAACGCGCTTTCAAATCCGGTGCTGCTTGGCATTGTCAACTTTGCACCGTTACAGGGGAATATAATAGTTGAAATGGCTTCCGGTCTTGGATATGCTATTGTAGACCGTATGCTTGGCGGAAGGGGAGATTCTCTCGATAAGACGAGAGAATTTTCAGAGATTGAGCTTTTGATTATTGAGCGTATTTTAGTTATATGCATTAATCTGCTCCAGGAGCCGTGGCAGAATGTACTTGATATAAGCCCTCATTTAGAGCGAATTGAGACCAATTCCCAGTATGCTCAGATTATATCTCCCAGCGAGGTGATAGCTATTATCACTATGAATATAAAGATTGGTGATGTTGAGGGATTGATGAATATATGTCTGCCTTATATCACACTTGAATCTGTTATAGATAAGCTGAATACCAGATACTGGTATTCTAACATACAAAATCATGATGAAACCAACTATAGAAATGCCATAGAAAGCCTTATTCAAAAATCACAAATACCGGTCAAAGCGGTACTTGGCAAGAGTCTTATATCAGTAAAGGATTTTTCTACGCTTGTGCCGGGTGATGTAATAAGACTTGACACCAATGTGGATGATGAGTTGGACATTTATGTAGGAAATATCAAAAAGTTTACTGCACTACCTGGTTCTTCCGGTGATAAATATGCGGTAAGAATTACATCAGTAGTCAGAGAGGAGCAATAAATCATGGATGGAGTTTTATCGCAGGAGGAAATAAATGCATTGTTAAATAACAACGATGCGGCGGATTCGAGCGATGAGATATTGACAGAATCCGAAAAGGATGCGATTGGAGAGATTGCCAATATCAGTATGGGAACAGCTGCAACCACGCTGTTTTCACTTGTAAATAGAAGAGTAGAGATTTCTACTCCTGTTGTTTCTTTTTCAAATTGGGACAAAATTGTTGACGAGTATGAAAAACCGTGTGTGTTTATCAAAATCGGATACACACAGGGGTTAAATGGAAGCAATATTCTCGTACTCAAAGAAAAGGATGTAAAAATTATAACCGACCTTATGATGGGTGGAGATGGAACGAATATAAATGGTGAGATTGGAGAGCTGCACCTTAGTGCTATCAGTGAGGCAATGAACCAGATGATGGGTTCTTCCGCCACATCTCTTTCGTCTATGCTCAATCGTACTATCGATATCAGCCCTCCTATCGCAGAGGTTGTTGATTTAAAAAACACCTTAAACGAGGGTGAAATTGACAGCTTCCTGTCTGAAGAGTTTGTAAAGATTTCCTTCCATATGGAGATTGGGGATCTAGTAGACAGCGAGATAATGCAGCTTTACCCACCGGCATTTGTAAAGGAAATGTGTAAGGGGGTATCTCAGAATATGGAGCTTGATACACAAAGTGTGACAGAGGATGTTCCTCAAAGTTCAAACACCGCCACACAGGCTGCGCCTATACAACAGCCACAGGATAGTGGCAGCATGAATAATGCTTCCGCAAACAGTCAGGGCATGATAAACGAAAATATGATGAATTCGAATATGAATAGTCAGAATATGATGAATCAGGGAATGATGAACCAGAATATGGGGGCACAAAATATGATAGGCAATCAGGTTAATGTACAGAACGCTCAATTCACCCCTTTTGGAGCCATGCCAAATCAGGTCTACCAGCCTGAAAACATTGATTTAATCATGGATGTTCCTCTTGAAGTGACAGTTGAGCTTGGACGCACCAAAAAATCCATTTCCGAAATACTCGATTTCGGTCCGGGCAAGATCATAGAGCTTAATAAGCTGGCAGGAGAACCGATAGATATTCTTGTAAATGGTAAATATGTAGCTAAGGGCGAGGTTGTTGTAATTGAGGAAAGCTTTGGTGTACGAATCACTGAGATAGTCAATTCAAAGATAAACACCGGAAAGACAAAATAGTTTCAGCTGACATTTAATCAATACTATGCAGAGGAATTAAAATGATATTAGCAGCAACATCACTGGACAGCTTTGTCCAGCTCATCACAGTTTTAATAATTTTTGTTTTTGTGCTTATCCTGACATATTTTACCACCAGATGGATGGCGGGTATCCAGAAGGGGCGAAGCTTTAATAAGAATCTTAGAATTATTGAAACAATAAGCGTCGGAAATAATAAGATGATCAGTATTGTTGAGGCAGGTACAAAATATATCGTTGTTTCAATCGGAAAGGATGATGTGAATTATCTCACCGAGCTTAAGGAGGAGGAATTAAAGGATTTATCATTTAAGGATCCTCAAAGCATGATGCAGAATCCGGAATCCTTTTCAGCAATTATGGATAAATTGAAAGAAAAGTACAGTAACAGGAGCAGACATGAATAGATTCATGAAGAAATTCAAGGCTGTATATTGCAATGCATCATTTATTTTTGCAATTGCAGTCCTTATGGTAACAATTTCATTATGCATATTTTATCCTGACAGTGTAAATGCAAGTCAGAGCCCCTCACCATCCGGTGATATCAGTACAAATGATGTGACAAACGATTTGGATGACGTTAAAAGTCTTGACAGTGGTGACAAGGATTTAGCCGATGCCACCTCTGACAGCACAAATGGTCTGAACATATATTACAACAATGAGTCAGGCTCTCTGTCCACACCTGTCAGGATGTTTTTGGTGCTTACAGTATTATCTTTAGCACCTTCTATTCTCATCATGCTGACTTCTTTTACAAGAATTATTATCGTACTGCATTTTGTCAGAACAGCTATCGGTACCCAGACAGCACCACCTAATCAGGTCCTTGTCGGTTTGGCTTTGTTTTTGACACTTTTTATTATGTGGCCGACTTTTTCACAGGTAAACGAAAAGGCTATAAAGCCCCTTGATGAGGGTAAAATCACCCAGCAGGAGGCTATAAAGGAGGCTGAGGGACCATTCAGGGAGTTTATGTATGGGCAGACACAGACTAAGGACATAAAGCTGTTTGTGGATATCTCAGGAGATGAGTACGATAACTATGATGATGTACCTTTTACAACACTTGTTCCGGCCTTTATACTTAGTGAGCTTAGAACAGCCTTTATATTAGGCTTTTTAATATACATTCCGTTTATAGTAATAGATATGGTTGTTTCATCAGTGCTAATGTCAATGGGTATGATGATGCTTCCACCGACAACCATCTCGATGCCGTTTAAGGTACTTTTGTTTATCCTTGCGGATGGCTGGGATCTGGTTATTGGTAATCTGGTCAAGACGTTTTACTAGGAGGTGTACATATGATTACCCAGGAAGCTGTTTTGGATATTGCCAGAGAGGCAATTTATACTACAATCATTACATCAGCTCCGCTTTTGCTTATTTCGCTGATTGTCGGACTTATAGTCAGTATATTTCAGACAGTTACGTCAATTCAGGAGCAGACACTTACATTTGTGCCAAAAATAATTGCAATTTTTCTTGTGATGATGCTCTGTGGCTCATGGATGCTCGACACTATGTCCGGATTTATGACTGATTTGTGGTCCAAATTCAGTTATTATATAAGCATGGGATAGGATGATATATGATTAATTATTCTTTTTCTATTGCAAATTTTGAATATTTTTTGCTGATTCTGGTGCGTATTGCATCATTTGTGTACATAGCTCCGTTTTTTGGAGATAATGCGGTTCCGGCACGTGTCAAGACCGGCTTATCAGCCTTTGTTGCTTTGTTTATGTACAATATCATAGAAAGACCACAGCTTTCCTATGTCAGTGCAGTAGGTTTTGCTGTACTGGTCGTAAAAGAAGGAATTACAGGACTGCTCATAGGTTTTGCGGCCAATATATGTAATTCCATTGTTATTTTTGCGGGAAATCTGATTGATATGGATATAGGTCTGTCCATGGCAACAGAATTCAATCCATCGATGAATTCAGAGACAACAGTTACAGGTAATTTCTACTATTACGTAGTTCTTATCCTGCTTCTTGTATCTGATATGCACACATATCTTATAAGGGCAGTTTGTGACTCCTTTTCAGTTGTACCGCTTGGAGGTGCACAGTTTCAATTTGACAATATGCTCTCTACCATGACTAAGTATATGGGCGATATGTTTGTAATAGGCTTCAGGATATTTCTTCCGGTCTTTGCGTGCATGATGATAATGAACTGTATACTGGGAATCATGGCAAAGGTTGCGCCTCAGATGAATATGTTCTCTGTAGGTATCCAGTTAAAAATTATAGCAGGATTTATTGTATTATTTTTGATAGTATATCTAATTCCGAACATTGCTAATTTTATTATTACAGAAATTAAGACTATGGTGGTTTCGATAATTGATGGAATGTACTGACAGTTTAGATGAATTTTCCAAATTGCATACAGTGTTGTGCTACAATCTGCAATGGTTTGCACAGGATGGCGAGGGCGGCGAGAAAACAGAGCCGGCAACTGAAAAGAAGTTAAAGGATGCCAGGGAAGAGGGCAAGGTAGCAAAAAGCAAGGAGCTTACAGCTGCCTTTGATCTTATAGTGCTGTTTTTAGTATTAAAGATATTTATATCCTTTGTAGGGGGCAATCTGATTGGATTGTTTTCTACTGTATATAAAAAAATGCCTGACTTTTTAAAGGAGTCACAGGAGCAGATTTCATCTGTTTCGGTCACGCATTATTTAAATAATGTAATACTTCAGTTTTTACTGACTGTGCTGCCGTTTTTTGCTTTCGGAGTTGTAATCACGATTCTCGTGAGTATCATCCAGGTTGGATTTAAAATATCCACTAAGCCTATGGCTCCAAAGCTTAGCAAGTTTAATCCCATAAACGGATTTAAGAGGATACTGTCAAAGGACTCCATCTTTGAGCTTCTTAAGTCTGTACTAAAGGTAGGAATCATTATGTATGTGGCTTATTCCTCTGTTAAATCACATCAGAATGATATATTTATACTCTATGAGCTTCCGCTCAAACAGGCAATAGTACTGATTGGTGATATCATCATAAATACCGGTCTTAAGATCAGTATTGTCTATATGATAGTCGGTATTGCTGACTTTGCTTACAATAAGCACAAGTTTAACAATGATATGAAGATGACCAAACAGGAGGTCAAGGATGAGTTTAAAAATACAGAGGGAGATCCGGCCATTAAGGGTCAGCAGCGTAAACGTATGCAGGAGGCTTCACAGCGAAGGATGATGCAGGATGTGCCAAAGGCTGATGTTGTCATCACCAACCCTACTCACTTTGCTGTTGCAGTAAAGTACGATGCTCAAAAAAATGATGCTCCGGTAGTGGTCGCAAAGGGTCAGGATTATGTGGCGCAGAAAATAAAGGAAATAGCAAGAGACAATAATATCCATATAGTCGAGAATAAACCTCTTGCACGAATGCTCTTTCACAATGTGGATCTTGGAGCTGAGATACCGCCTGAGCTTTATCGTTCAGTTGCGGAAATACTTGCCATGATTTACAAGGAAAATAATTAGATTAATTTATTATTATAAAACAAAAAGATAAATACGGACTTTATATATGCAGTCCGTGATTTAACGGAAAGGAGGAATAGAATATGTTAAAAAAGACAGATTTAGGTGTTGGATTATATCTGTTATGTGCTGTTTTGTTTTTTATCATACCTATTCCATCCTTCCTGTTAGATGTTATGCTTGCATTCAACCTTTCAATAGCACTCATCATTCTTTTTAAGGTGCTTTTTGTAAAAGAAGTGCTTGATATGTCATTTTTCCCGACACTATTACTGTTTACGACTATATTCAGGATTTCACTTAATGTCTCATCTACCAGGCTTATTTTATCAACCGGAAACCCGGGTGTGGTTGTAAATGTGTTTGGTCAATTCGTCGGTGGAGGTAATTTAGTCATCGGTGCAATCGTTTTTATAGTGCTCATTATCATCCAGTTTGTTGTTATCAACAAGGGATCTGAGCGTGTTGCTGAGGTAACTGCACGATTCACGCTCGATGCTATGCCCGGCAAACAGATGGCTATTGATGCCGACTTAAACACAGGAGCCATCACTGACAAGGAAGCCAAGGCTCGCCGTGATAAAATCCAGAAGGAGTCAAGCTTCTACGGAGCTATGGATGGTGCTACAAAGTACGTAAAGGGAGATGCAGCAGCCGGTATTATTATTACACTTATCAACCTGGTTGGAGGCACCATAATGGGTGTTATGTTCCAGGGGCTTGATGCAAATGAGGCCATACAGAAGTTTGGCCTGCTCACAATCGGAGACGGACTTGTTTCACAGATACCGTCTTTACTTATATCTCTTTCAACCGGTATTCTTGTCACAAAAGGCTCCAATGAGAATGATTTTTCAGGAGAGCTTTTAGGCCAGCTCTTTGGCACAGCCAAGGTGCTTTATATTGTATCAATTGTACTTGTGGTTTTAGGTATACTCACACCTCTTCGCAATGAGTGGTGGCTCTTTATTGGGCTTGCGGTGGCTTTTTTTGTAACAGGTAAAAATCTGGATAAAAAAGCCGGTATTGAGAGCATAGAGGATGAGACCGCACAGGCTGAAAGCGATGCCGAGGAAATACGAAAACCCGAAAATGTCGTTTCACTGCTGCAGGTTGACCCTATTGAGCTTGAGTTTGGCTATGGTATCATTCCTCTTGCAGATGTAAATCAGGGAGGGGATCTGCTTGACCGAGTTGTAATGATAAGGCGACAGATTGCTTTAGAGCTTGGAACTGTCGTACCTATCATACGATTAAGGGATAATATACAGCTTAATCCTAATCAGTATATCATCAAGATAAAGGGCATACAGGTAACAGAAGGTGAGATACTTTTTGATCACTACATGGCTATGAATCCGGGCTATGTGGAGGAGGAGATAACAGGTATTCCTACATTTGAGCCTTCATTCCATCTTCCGGCCATATGGATTACGGAAAGCCAAAGAGAGCGTGCTGAGAGTCTTGGATATACAGTTGTAGATCCGCCATCGATTATAGCTACTCATCTGACTGAGGTTATCAGATCTCATATTGCAGAGCTTCTCACCAGACAGGATGTACAGAATCTGGTCAACAATCTCAAGGAATCAAATCCTGTCATTGTGGACGAACTCATACCAAAGCTGCTTGGTCTTGGTGAGATTCAGAAGGTGCTTCAGAATCTTTTGAGCGAGGGAATTTCTATTAGGGATCTGCTTACAATTTTTGAGACGCTTGCCGATCACGCACAGACCACCAGGGATACAGATGTACTTACGGAATACGTGCGCCAGGGCTTAAAGAGAGCTATATCAAGTAAGTATTTTCCTGCAAATGAGACCACAAGTGTCATCACACTTGACCCTGCTGTGGAGCAGGAAATTATGTCATCTGTTAAACAGACAGAGCAGGGCTCTTACCTTTCTCTTGATCCTGACAGGATAAAGGCTATTATCAAATCTGTTGAAACAGAAATTGGTAAGTTGGAAAGTTTGGGAAAGAGTGCTATTATTATTACATCTCCAATTGTTAGAATGTACTTTAAGAAAATGACTGAGGATTATTTCAAGGATCTCATTGTGTTATCCTACAATGAGGTTGAATCAAATGTTGAGCTTCAGTCGGTAGGAATGGTGACTGCATAAATGACTATTAACAAATTCACTGGAAAAACAAAAGAAGAAGCAATTGAATGTGCAAAGCAGGCCTTTGGTCCAAATGCTGTGATTATGAATATCAAGGAGATTAAGCCAAAGGGATTATTTGGTATATTCAAAAGCTCAACTTATGAGGTGACTGCGGCTATGGATGAAAAAAAACAGACACAGACAATAACGACCTCGCAGCTTGCAAGGACTACACTCCCGGGTAAAATTGATTACAAGGCAGATGAAGAAATAAAGATGCCTTCATTCGCCCCAAAATCTGCATCTGAGACCTTAAAACCTACACCTGCACCGGCAGCCCCAAAGGCGGCTGAACAGACCAGCGATATTGAACAGGAAATCAAGGAGCTTGATTCCATTGCCAAAATGATGGAAAGCACATTTGATAAACCTCAAAATAAGGAGCCTTCAAAGCCTCAAAGTGCACAGGAACTTAAATTTGTCCGCATTTTATACAAGACACTGCTGGATAATGAGGTGGATGAGAAATATATCAACCAAATTCTTGATGAAATCGAGAAATTCCTACGTCCCGGTAACAGTCTCGATGTGATTTTATCAAATGTATACCAGAAACTCATTTTAAGATTTGGTCAGCCTGAAACTATAAAGGTAAACGGCAAAAAACCAAGAGTTGTTTTCTTTGTCGGACCGACAGGCGTTGGCAAGACAACCACAATTGCTAAAATTGCTTCAAAATTCAAGGTTAATTATAATAAAAATATCGCATTTATCACTGCTGATACATACAGAATAGCTGCAACAGACCAGTTACGTACATTTGCAAATATTCTGGATACACCTTTGTCTGTCATTTATACTGCCACAGAGTTAAATAGTGCGGTGGCTGAATATGAGCAGGCAGATGTGATTTTTGTTGATACAGCGGGCTTTTCACACAAGAACGAGACACAGCGGAATGATATGAGAGCACTTCTTGCAGGTCTATCACCTGAATATGAGAAGTCGGTATATCTCGTCTTAAGTGCTACAACCAAGTACAGGGATCTTATATCTATAATTGATTCCTATAAGGATATTGACGATTACAAGCTGATATTTACAAAGCTTGATGAAACCTCATCATATGGCAATTTGTTAAATATAAAGCTATACTCTGATGCCGGTATATCATATGTCACGAATGGACAAAACGTTCCGGATGATATAGAGGTATTTGATACACAAAAGATTGTCAAACAATTACTCGGAGGCAGACAATAATGGACCAGGCACAGCAGCTTAGAAATGTTATTAAGCAGCGTAATCAAAATTATATAGAACCGGCCCGTGTTATTACCATTACAAGCGGCAAGGGTGGTGTAGGCAAATCCAATACCTCTGTCAATCTGGCAGTCTGGCTCAGCAGACTCGGAAAGAGAGTAATTATTTTTGATGCTGATTTCGGTCTTGCCAATGTCGAAGTGATGTTTGGTGTTATTCCTAAGTATACTCTTGCTGATGTAATATATGAAAACCAGACTATAAAGAGCATCATCTCAAACGGACCTTTGGGCATTGATTTTATTTCAGCCGGCTCAAGTGTTGTAGGGCTTAATAATCTAAACCACAAACAGATTCATTTCATTGTCTCTGCAATAAATGAGTTGAACAGTATGTATGATTTTATCATAATTGATACCGGTGCAGGAGTGTCTGAACAGGTCATGGAATTTGTTGCGGCCAGCAACGAAATTGTGTTGGTTACAACCCCGGAGCCTACCTCAATCACCGATTCATATTCATTGCTTAAAGCACTGTATAAGAGACCTGATTTTGATCCGTCAAAAGTATGCATACGCGTTATATCCAACAGGGCTGCGTCAAAAGAGGATGGCAGTATAGTGTTCAACAAGATTAATTCCGTTGTTATGCAGTTCTTAAACGGAAGTCTTGAGTATCTGGGATATGTGCCGTCTGATGCAATGGTTGAAAAGGCTGTCAGGCAGCAGAAGATACTTTCAATTTATGATCCGACCTCAAAGGCTGCACGGTCATTTGAAGAAATTGCAAAAAGACTTTTGGATAATGAATCTGCTGCTTTGGATGAGAAAAGAACAATCTCACATGTTTTTTCAAATTTTTTTAACAGAAAGCAATAGTTAATTTAAGAGGAAGACATATGGAATATACAAGTTTGATTTTTCCGGGTGACAAAATTGATATCTTTGCATCCGGTTTATCCGATAACAGCACATCATATAAGAGCAGCTTTTCTGACAAGCTAACAGACAGCATGTGGGAAATAACTATGCCTGTTGACAGTGGCAGAGTGGTTTTATTTCAGCTTGGCACGCAATTTGACTTTATAATATACACACAAAACAAAACTATACTAAAAAGCTCTGCTATAGTCAGACAGCGTTATCGTAAAGAAAATATGTATTTTCTTGCTATAGAGCTTATAAATAATCTGGAAAAGATACAAAGACGTCAGTTTTTCAGACTTCCATGTACTATAGACATGGATTTTTATGAAGTCAGATACGATGATAAAGCTGAGAGTGAGCTTGAGTTTTGCAAAAAGATGTATAAGAATCATGCAATCAACAGCAAAAATATGAATACTGTCAAATCGGTTATCCTTGATATAAGTGGAGGAGGCATCAGATTTTCTCTAAGCACACCTCTTGAAGAAGGTACATATTTTATGGCTCAGTTTTCTTTAGCACTTGAGGAGTGTACACAACAATTCAATATAGTTTGTAAGGTAATAAACTGTACTCAGTCTTTGGACTATGCAGACAGATATTTTGCACGTTCAAAGTTTATTTTCGACCGCATGACAGAACGGGAGAAAATAGTCAGATTTGTGTTTGAAGAAGAAAGACGCATAAGACGAAGAGAAATGGAGTAATAATATGAAATCTAACATTTTAATAGTTGATGATTCTGCACTACTGAGAAGGGTTGAGTGTGATATAATCAATTCAGACAATAAATTACAGGCAACTGATACATGTAAGGATGGACTGGAAGCACTTGAAAAGCTCCGTACACAAAAGTACGATGCTGTTATTCTTGATATAAATATGCCGAGGATGAATGGTCTTGAGGTGCTTTCACATCTGCAGAAGGAGAGCATAAAAACACCTGTTGTGGTGGTAAGCACTCTAACCATAGAGGGAGCAGATGAAGCTATCAAATCTTTAGAGCTTGGTGCCTTTGATTTCGTCACAAAACCAAACAATATCATAGAGGCAAAGGGAAACCAGTTTAAGGAAACTCTGCTCAGGGTTGTGTATGCAGCCGTTAGAATCACACCTGCTCATAGTGCTTCACGCAATCTCACAGTTGTTGAGAAGAAAGCCGGTGCTATTGTAAACAAACACAAGGCAGCAGGCAGCAATAAAATAGTAGCAATTGCATCATCTACAGGTGGTCCAAAGGCACTGCAAAGTGTAATACCGTTTCTTCCGGCTGAACTTTTGGCACCGGTTGTTTTAGTACAGCATATGCCTGCCGGCTTTACAAAGAGCATGGCTGAGCGCCTTAATGAGCTAAGTCAGGTTCAGGTGAAGGAGGCTTCAAACGGTGAGGTGCTTAAAAACGGAGTAGTGTATATAGCTCCGGGCGGTACACATATAGCTATAAAGAAATCAGGCGCTTCACATGTTATATCATTTAATGATATGCCACCTATCAGCGGACTCAAGCCTTGTGCCAATATCATGTTTGATTCACTGACATCCTCTAATTATGATGAGGTTGTATGTGTGGTACTCACAGGTATGGGGGCAGACGGCACGAATGGCATTCTTTCACTTGGCAAATCAAAGCCTATCTATGTCATTGCACAGGACGAGAAATCAAGTGTTGTGTATGGCATGCCAAGAGCCATCTATGAGGCAGGTGTGGTTGATGAAGTCGTTACACTATCAGATGTTGCCAAAGCAATCACAAAAAATGTGGGGGTAAAATAAAATGGATGTTAGCCAGTATCTAGATATTTTTATTGATGAAAGTTCGGAGCATATTCAGACATTGTCTGACTGTATCATGACTCTTGAGCAGGAGCCGGAAAACAAAGACACTATAAATGAGATTTTCCGTGCTGCCCACTCCTTAAAGGGTATGGCAGGTACAATGGGCTTTAAGCGCATGCAGCACCTTACACATGATATGGAAAATGTATTTCAGGAGGTCAGAAGCGATAAAATTAAAGTTGACAGCTCAATGATTGATCTGCTCTTTAAGTGCCTTGACGCTATAGACAGCTATGTTGAAAATATTAAATCCACATCTGATGAGGGTACTGATGATAATGAGGTTATCATAAAGGAACTCAACGATTTTATTGCAAAAGCAAACGGACAGACTGTAAGCAAACAGGCTGAGCCTCAAGAAAAGGCTGCTGAAGCTGAAACAAAGGATTCATCAGATGCATCTGACAGTGCACTTGATACAATTGAACTGACAGACAACGAGAAAAAATTAATTGACGAGGCAATTTCAGCAGGCCTTAAAATATACGGCATGACAGTTACCGTAGCAAGCGACTGTCTGCTCAAAGCAGCAAGAGCTTTCCTTGTTTTCAAGGCAGTTGAGGAGCTGGGACAGATTCTGGTTTACAGACCAAGCTCACAGGATATTGAGGATGAGAAGTTTGATTTGTCATTCAGCTTTTATGTTGCATCAGGTGAGGGTTTTGATAAATTGGAGCATGCAGCTTCCAACGTATCTGAGATTGATAAGGTTGAGGGAAAAGAAATCACCGAGTTTCACCTGGAGGGTGAAGCAGAGCAGACAGCACAGGCTTCTGAAGAGACAAAAAAGGCAGATAAGGAAGAAAAAGAGGAAAAGACTCCTGCTGCAAAGACAGAATCTTCAAAGCCAAAAACTGCAAATAACTCTCAAAAGCAGGCTGTTTCTCATAAAAAAGCTACTACAAGCCGAACAGTCAGAGTAGATATCGAAAAGCTTGATATGCTTATGAATCAGGTGTCTGAGCTTATTATTGCAAAGAACTCTCTTGTAGCCATGAGCTCATCTGATGGAGAAAACAATAATAACCAGTCATTCCATGAACAGATTGAATATCTGGAAAGAATTACGACCAATCTCCATGAGTCTGTCATGAAGGTACGAATGGTTCCTATTGAAAGTGTTACACAGAAATATCCTAGAATGATAAGAGATCTGTCTCGTACTCTGAATAAGAAGATGAATCTTGTCATAACCGGTGAAGATACCGAGCTGGACCGTACAGTTGTGGATCAGATCGGAGATCCTCTGCAGCATCTGCTTAGAAACAGTGCTGATCATGGACTTGAAAGCAATGAGGTCAGACTTGAGCGTGGAAAGCCAGAGGTAGGTACTATTTTCTTAAATGCATACCAGGAGGGCAACAATGTTGTCATAAAGGTCGGAGATGATGGAAACGGAATCGATACCGAAGCCGTAAAGAACAAGGCTATCGAGCGTGGCATAGTCACAGCTGAACAGGCTGAAAATCTATCTCAGAAGGATATCATCAACTTCCTTTTTATGCCAAGCTTTTCAATGGCAAAACAGATTACCGATATCTCCGGACGAGGAGTTGGTCTTGATGTTGTTAAATCCGGCATTGAACAGCTGGGTGGTGATGTATCGGTTTCAACCGAGCTTGGTAAGGGTACTACATTTACTGTACGTCTTCCTCTTACTCTTGCAATCATTCAGGCTCTCATGGTAGAGATCCGTGATGAGATATATGCCATTGCGCTCGGCTCTATCTCAAATATAGAGGATATTCCTGTGAAGGATATCAAATATGTACAGGCTAAGGAAGTTATTCACCTGCGTGGAAGCGTTATTCCAATCATCCGCCTCGATAAGATGCTGGACATTGAACCAAAGGAGCAGGAGCCGGATCATCTTACTGTAGTGATTGTCCAAAAGGGAGATCAGCAGGCAGGTCTTGTGGTTGACAATCTCATTGGACAGCAGGAGATTGTAATCAAGTCTTTAGGAAAATACATAAACGGCAACAAGCTTATCAGCGGAGCGACAATACTTGGAGATGGTGATGTAGCTTTGATACTTGATGTAAATACACTTATGTAATGGAGGGGAAGTACATGCCAGAAAATGAATTTGATATACAGGAAAAAGAAACAAAGCAATATATTTCAGTCAAAATAGGCGAAGAAAAATTCGGAATTGATATTGGCTATGTTGATAATATCGTCAGAATGCAGAAGATTACAAGAGTGCCAAAGGCGCAGAAGTACTTTAAGGGTATCATAAATCTGCGTGGTGATATCGTTCCGGTAATGAGTGCCCGCATAAAAATGGGACTGGACGATGATGTATATACATCATCAACCAGAATAATTATTCTAAAGCTTGAAGAAAAGGGTGAGATAGGTCTTATCGTCGATGAAGTTTGTGAAGTTGTCACACTTGTGGTTGATGAAATAGATAAGCCTAATATAGATGCTTCATCTACAGGCAAGGAGCTGTTCATAAACGGTATAGGTAAAAATGGAGATGAACTGATTTCTCTGTTTGAAATAGGCTCAATAGTCTCAGATAAGGACGCTAACTGATTTGCAGCAATGTATAGTGAGGTATAAAAGCCTCACTATATAAGTTTTAACAAATAAAAGGGTGAATACTATGAGTGAATTTTCTTTAGATAATGTCAATTCGATGTATATGGATGTCCTTAAGGAAATCGGAAATATAGGTGCCGGCAATGCCACGACAGCGATTGCCGGCATGCTTGGCACTACCATGAAAATGGAAGTTCCAAGAGTTCTGTTAATGGATGCGACAAAGCTTGGAGATGCCATATGTCCGGAGGAAGAGACAATAGTGGGTATATTTCTTGAGGTTACCAACGATATCTCCGGCAGTATGATGTTTCTCATGAAGCTTCCGGCAGCACACTTTCTGGTAAACAAGCTGATGGGCAGACCACAGGACTATAACGAGCCATTTGATGAGATGGATTTATCTGCCATGAAGGAGATTGGCAACATAATAGCAGGCGCATATTTGTCAGCGCTTTCAACTATGACAAATCTTAAAATACTACCTTCCATTCCGTATATTGCTGTAGATATGGCCGCTTCCATATTAAGTGTGCCGGCAATTCAGTTTGGACAATATGGTGACAATGCACTTTTTATAGAGACAGAGTTTGGTGATGATATAATGATGAACGGATACTTTATCCTTATGCCTGATCCGGATTCATATGATAATATTTTATCGGCTTTAGGAATTAGTTTTTAGTATTTAGGAGAATCCATATGGCAAGTACTATTAAAGTATCAATGGCAGACCTTAAGGTTGCCAAAGCCCCTGATTCTCTGACCACACTTGGGCTTGGTTCATGCATAGGGCTCACCCTTTATGATCCGGCTTCAAAAATCGGTGGGCTTGTACACTATATGCTGCCTGACAGCACCAAACTTAGAAATAACACAAATATAGCCAAGTTTGGCGATACAGGAATTAGGGAACTTTATAATCAAATGATAAAAAATGGCGCGAATCCCAGACGAATGGTTGCAAAGATTGCCGGTGGAGCTAAGATGTTTGAGATGTCAGGCAATTCTACAATTGGAAATGTTGGTGATCGCAATACCGATATGGCCAGGCACGTGCTTGCAGAGCTGAAAATTCCTCTGAAGGCACAGGATACCGGTCTTAATTACGGAAGAACCGTTATACTTGACTGTGAAACCGGTGACTATATCATCAAAGCAGTCGGAAAAGAGCAAAAGGTGATTTAACATGAAGAATAATCTATTACCATCTCTTGTTATGCTTTTAGCCGGCTTAGTATGCAGTATTATATCCCTGCGGCAGGGCGTTGATCTGATGAGCTTTACAACAAGACTTTTAACTGTGCTTGTAGTATTCTATATAATCGGAGCGATACTTAAAGTAATCCTAAGCTGTGCATTTAAGGCAATGGAAGACAGGCAAAAGAAAGCTGAAGCGGCCGAAGCAAAGACTGATGATTCCGAAGTCTTTGATAATGATGATGACAATGATAAGCCAATTAGCTAGCTGCAGAATAATATACTGGTAAACAGGGGGCATAATGAAAGCTATAGAAAAGGAAAAGCTGTGGGAGGAATATCAAAAGAATCCCACTCCCAAGCTACGGGAACAGCTCATAATAGAATATGCACAGCTGGTCAGGCTTGTGGCAGGACGCCTCAGCATGTATCTTGGGCATAATGTGGAATATGATGACCTGGTAAGCTATGGGATATTTGGCCTCATTGATGCCATAGACAAGTTTAATCTTGAAAAAAATGTCAAGTTTGAGACATATGCAAGCCTTAGAATCCGTGGAGCCATACTTGATCAGATCAGGAAAATGGACTGGATTCCAAGAACAGTCAGACAAAGACAAAGGAAAATAGACGAGGCAATAAAGAACATTGAACTTCGTACCGGCAAAACAGCAAATGACGCAGACCTCGCAAAGGAGCTTTCTATCTCGGAGGATGAGCTTTGCAGCTGGCAGTCGCAGCTTAAAGTAACAAATGTTGTATCTCTCGATGAATTTGATGAGTCAGGACCTGAGCCTGTCATGGATGCTGCACATAATTCACATTATGCACAACCGGAGGAGATTGTTACACAGGAAGAGCTGAAAACAATGCTTGTTAAGTCGCTTGACAATCTGACCGAGAAGGAGCGCAGGGTTATTGAATTATATTATTATGAGGATCTTACCCTTAAAGAAATAAGCAATATCCTCGAGGTTTCAGAATCAAGAGTATCACAGCTTCACACAAAGGGACTGATTAAAATGCGTAAGGTCATGGGCCCTTATATGAATATACTTACAAACGCATAAGAGGGCAGAGGTTTATATGACAACATTAGAAATAACTCTCATCATCATAGGTGTTGTTTTCCTTATAGGAAGCTTTATGGTAAATGACAAGCTTTCACATAAGGATTTGGATAAAATAGCCGATATGAGTGCTGAGGAACTAAAAATAATAACTGAAAAAGAAGTGACTGCCGCCAAAAAGGACTTAAGCGATGCCTTGGACGAGGAAATAACACAAAAGCAGGATGAGACAAAGCGAAGTCTTGAAAAGGAAGCAAATTCCAAAATAATGGCGATAAATGAATATTCTGATACAGTGCTTGATTCGATAAACAAGGCACATAATGAAATAATGTTTTTATACAGTATGCTAAATGACAAGCATGATGAGCTTACACGGCTTTCAGGCGATATAGATAAAGCATCATCAAGACTCAGAAGCTCCTTCGAGCCGCTTTCTGTAGACTCTGCAAAGAGGGCTGAAAAACCGTCTGTAGCCGTGCAAAAGCCGGCAGAACCTAAGTCTGGCACAATGCAGCAGGATACAAAGCCTGACATGAAGCAGATGACAGGTATAGATATTTCAGGTATCATTAAAACACAGCCTGCTTCAGCAGCCCCTGCGTCAAAGGCAGGTGCAACAGCTACAACAGGTACAGCGGCCGCTGTATCGGTCAAGGCATCAGATGCTGCTTTTGGTACGCCCGCAGGCAGCAGCGCAAATGCTGATGTAATAAATCACACACATGAAATCCTTAAGCTTTATAAATCGGGCAAGAGCAATGTAGAGATAGCAAAGCTTTTGTCTCTTGGTACCGGCGAGGTAAAGCTTATAATAGATTTATATAAAGAGGGCAAATAAAGTGAGATTAAAATACTATTTGCGTGGACTTGGATTAGGCATTATTTTTGCGGTAATTATTATGATGATTGGTTTTCACGGCAATAAGCAGTCCATGTCTGATACAGAAATAATAGAAAAAGCCAAAACACTCGGTATGGTTGAAGCAAAGAATATTTCCGGGACAGTCGCAGACGAATATAATAGTGAAAAAAATGACTCCTCTGCTACAAACTCAGATGCTTCTTCCCAAAAAGCTGAAACTGAACAGGATAGTCAGATGCAGGACAGCCAAACAGCACAGGAAGATACACAGCAGGAAGCAACGCAGCCGGCAGCGGATGCAAAGCAGGAGACTGTAGAGCCACAGGATGCTGTTACAACATACACAATTTCAGTAACAAGTCAGGATACATGTCGCACCATTGCAGAAAAGCTTAAAGCTCTCAATCTAGTGGATGATGCTGAACAATTTCGTATATATATGGGACAAAAGGGTGCTGATCATTTTATAGCAGATGGTGAGCACGTTATTCCACAGGGAGCATCGTATGATGATATAATCACTATTCTGACACAGAAATAAATTTTTTGCTTGCATATAAGCCTTTGGTATGTTATAATTCCAAAGGCTTAAATACTATAAAGCACGTGTGCGGATGATCGCCGGTGCCGGATAACGCTTACCGGTGGCTGATCTAATTGGAAACACACGGAAGATTAATAACCAAACGGAGGTAAATAAAATGAGCGTAATTTCAATGAAACAGTTACTCGAAGCAGGTGTTCATTTTGGACATCAGACAAGAAGATGGAACCCTAAAATGGCTCCTTACATCTACACAGAGCGTAATGGTATCTACATCATCGACTTACAGAAGTCTGTAGGAAAGGTTGATGAGGCATATGATGCCGTATCTGATATCGCTGCTCAGGGTGGTACAATCCTTTTCGTAGGTACAAAGAAGCAGGCTCAGGATGCAATCAAGACTGAGGCAGAGCGTTGCGGTATGTACTATGTAAACGAGAGATGGTTAGGTGGAATGCTTACAAACTTCCGCACAATCGAGAGCCGTATTGCAAGACTTAAAGCTATCGAGACAATGTCAGAGGATGGCACATTCGATGTTCTTCCTAAGAAGGAAGTTATCGCACTCAAGAAGGAGTGGGAGAAGCTCGAGAAGAACCTTGGCGGAATCAAGGATATGAAGAGAATTCCTGATGCAATATTTGTAGTAGATCCTAAGAAGGAGCGTATCTGTATCAAAGAGGCTCAGGCACTTGGAATCACTCTTATAGGTATTGCTGATACAAACTGCGATCCTGACGAGTTAGATTATGTTATCCCAGGAAACGATGATGCTATCAGAGCTGTCAAATTAATCGTATCTAAGATGGCAGACGCTGTTATCGAGGCAAAGCAGGGAGCTGAGGAAGAGGTTACTGCTGAGGAAGCTTCTGACGAGACAGTTGAGGAATAAAACAGATTAATATCGGAGGATAATCAAATGGCTATTACAGCAGGTATGGTAAAAGAACTGCGTGAAATGACAGGCGCAGGTATGATGGACTGCAAAAAGGCTTTAACTGAGACAAACGGTGATATGGATGCCGCTGTTGAGGTATTAAGAAAAAGCGGTGCAGCCAAGATGGAAAAGAAGCAGAGCAGAATTGCCGCTGAGGGAATCGCACGTGTTGCTGTAAACGGAAACGTTGCAGTTGTAGCAGAGGTTAACTCTGAGACAGATTTCGTTGCAAAGAACGAGACATTCCAGGAGTTTGTTCAGACTGTAGCAGATACAGCACTTGCTTCTGGCTTAAATGGTGGTGCAAATGGAGAGGATATCGACGCTCTTCTTGCTACAAACGGACTTAGCGAGCTTCTTGTAGAGAAGACAGCTACAATCGGAGAGAAGTTATCTGTTCGTAGATTTGCAAAGGTTACAGGTGATGTTGTTACTTCTTATATCCATGGTGGTGGAAGAATCGGTGTTATCATTGCAGCAAATGGTGCAACAGACGATGCAGCTAAAGAAGCAATCACAAATATTGCTATGCAGGTTGCAGCTATGAACCCACAGTACATCAGCAGAAACGATATCTCTGATGAAGAGCTTGCAAAGCTTAGAGAGATCACTGTTGACAGTGCATTAAATGATGCTACAACACTTCCAAAGCCTATTCTTAATAAGTTAATTGACAAGGCTATTAACGAGAAGCTTTGGAGCGATGATGATATCAACAACTTCAACGAGCACAAGAACAACATGAACTATGTATGGAACTTCTTATCAGATGCTGCTAAGGCAAAGCTTGGTGAGCTTGCAATGGCAGACAAGGAGTCTATCGTGGCTGAGAAGATGTTCAATGGTTTAGTTGAGGGTCGTGTATCTAAGCAGTTAAAAGAGATTTGTCTCCTTGACCAGACATATGTTAAGGCAGAGGATGGAAAGCAGTCAGTTGCAAAATATCTTGAGTCAGTTTCTAAGGATCTTACAATCACCGAGATGGTTCGTTTCGAGGTAGGTGAGGGTATGGAGAAGAAGCAGGAAGATTTCGCTGCTGAGGTTGCTGCCCAGATGAGAATGTAAGTCTTGCTTCGAGACATTCATCGAAATGCCCGTAGATGCTTGATAATCAAGTATCTATAGCAATTTATCGTCTATTGCGTACTGTAATAAAACTATCGTAAAATATCATAAAATAGCATAGCTTATCACCATGATTTGCGTAAAAGTTGAGTACAAAATTGCGTAAGATTTAAAATAACTTCCTTTGGAGAAGTTTACGCAAGATTACTAAGGTTACAGTATCAATTTACACACATGCATTATAATAGGACAGTCAGTATAAAAGCTGGTCTGTCCTATTTTTTTTGCCTAAAATCTCCTGCGGATACCTATTACTGGCTCTTTAAAAAGTTGATGAATATTTAGAGCCATAACTCATTGATAGTCAATAGACTTTTTGAATATAAAACTTAGATTTTATACTACTATGCGCTAAAAAAATGGGTACCGCCCATTATCTAAGCTAAGTACCCATTATATATATTACAGCATTCCAAGCAAATGCTTCCATGTTTTGCCTCCGGCCGTAATCTCACCGTCCGGATGATGCATCCATGTCTGATATTTCTTAACCGCAGCATCAAACTTCTTGCCTGTAATACCATCGGCATCTCCACAATTATATCCAATAGAGTTAAGGTATCTTTGCACATATATTACGGCAGGATGCCTTCTGTTCACACTCTTAGAGAGAGTCGGTGTCTTGCTTATTGTCTCGCGCCCCGGGATACCATCAACTTTTGCTCCGATTGCACGCTGTATATCCCTTACAAACTGCTTACGCGGATATGTCGTCTGCGTAGGCTTAGGGGTTGGTGCAGGCTGTGGAGCAGGAGTAGCGGCATGTCCGTTTGAATATACAGCATTACCATTATTATCATATACTGAATAACCTTCTTTACATGCCTCTTTTGCGTACTCAAGATGATTATATGCACCAATCTGAGACTTTGCATCCGCCCATGATTTGCGTACCCTATAAAGCACAGGTGACGCAGTTGAAGCAGGAGATGATGCAGGCATATGAGAGCCTGTGTTTAAGATGTTCTTTATCCATGTCTTAAAGCGGGCAAACTGTCCCGGGTCTGATACAAACTGTGCAGGACAAGATTTATTTGACTTTACTGCGTCATAATGTCTTAAGACATAATTATCCACCTGATCAGCAGATATTCCAACGAGCTTACATAAGTAAGCCATGACATAGGCCGCGTTAAGCTGTGTTGCTTCTGAAACAATATAATTACCTGAAGTACACATTTCTACGCTTATAGAATTAGCATTGCGAGCATTTGTTTTATATCCTTGCTTGCATCCTATAGACCATGCGGTATCCTTTAATTTAACAGACTGCCATATAGAATTTTCATCTACGAATAGATGAGCGCTAGCCTTTCTGCTTCCAGTGTGGAAGTAATTGCAGTTTGCTTTGGCTGAATCTTTCTGATTACCGGTATAGTGTATAATCAGATAATCAACCTGTCTGCTTGAAGCACTGTTATAGTTGCTTGAGTTGCATAATAATGATGTATTAATATTGAGTCCATGAATACTTTCTGTTATTAACCCATTTGAAATTATTCTTCCCATATCTATCGTTTCCTCCGTTAAATACAAAAGAGGAGGCTTATCGCCTCCTCGTGTTCCAATAAGTTATTTAGTTTTCTTCATCGTTGCCTTTATCCGTCGCTGAATTACCAATCTGTTCAGTCTGGCTCTTAATATGCTTTACAATTGGCATTAAGAATGAAGGTATATCTACTCCGATGTCTACAATATTTTCGAGTATAGAAATCACCTCATTACATATAATCCAGATAGCTACTATGCAGGCTACAAGAAAAGTTATTGGCAAATTGATTCCTGCAGTAGTAGCAGCGTATTTAAGTAACTGGTCTAAAATCGCGCCTACGACAACAAGCAACCACATGCAGATCTTCTTTTGAATGCCTTTAATACTCCGATAAGAGCTTATACCTCCGCCCGGTCTATTTTTTGCGGCCATAAGGCCAGTGATGTAATCAATGATATTACATGCAATCATTAACAGTACCGGGACATACAATACTCCCAGCAAAGAGGAGAGCAGTGCTGTTATAGCGGTAATGAATTTTTTAATATCATTGATTGATGTGTTTGATAAGATGTTCATATTGAATACTCCTTTCATAAATTTATGCATTATAAAAGAGCTAGTAGAAACTAGCCCTTAGGAACCAAATTCTCTTTTTCTTTTTCTATCTCATCGTGTTCTTCCTGTGTGAGCCACTTGCCGACGGAATTATCGAACCATGTTTTGCACCATAATCCAGTCAGATAAGCAGTTCTGACTTTTTCATAATTTTTTGAATGTTTTGTTTTAGCCATAGTTTATGCCTCCATATCTACATTTGACATCATTGCAATATACTCAAGTTTTGAATTGATTTCAGCTTCTCTGATTTCCATATCTGTCTTCTGACGTAATGCAAGCCAGTATTTGCCATCATCAATCCATTTTGATACAAGTGTGACGTTCTCATAAATAACATCATTTACTGTTACCTTAGACAACAGAACGTCTGTCAACTTTTCATCAGGTATATCTACTTCCGATATCAAACAATTTCCATTGACCTCAAGATTTTCTATTGTCTCGCCGTTTAGCAATTTCAATGTTATATTCATAATTTGTACCTCCTGCAAAATTTTTTATAAATAAATCATTATATACATTATTAAGTTTTCTACGTTGCTTCTTTGTAAGATATTTTATATGGCTCTTGAACCATGATTTATAATTTTGTTCCACATCTTTGTATGTAATCTCGCCTGCGAGAAATTTCTTTTGCAATGCTCTAAGCTTATCACATTGCTTTGTTATCTTTTTGTCCTGCATCTTCCTTGTAACATGTCCTGTCTTACCCAATGAGTACTTCATTTGAAGAAAGGTATACACAGATGATGCCTTAACAATATAAGTTTTCTTTTTATTTATGTGTATTCCTTTAGAATCAGCGATTTTATATATCCCCTCAAGTGTTTCAAGGAGATACTCTTTATCCTTATGCATAATCGCAAAATCATCCATATAGCGGTCATACATTTTGTGCTGTCTCACAATTTTGACATAATTATCAATAGGAGTAGGATAGAATACACCGCTTATCTGACTTGCCTGATCACCGATATCAAGAGATTTAGCAATATACTTTTCTCCTTTACGCTCGAAATCTGCCTTTCTATAGTCAATTGAATTAAAGACACCATTCATGAGCCCCTGAACTTCTTCATCGGTAAGTCCCGAGACATCCACTTTACTCGCATCTACGATGACAGAATATAGCCACATGCTAAATTCATCAGAAATTACGTTTCCGACATCAGAGATAAGCTGGTCATGAGGGATATTGTCGTAATACTTCGAGAAATCTCCGAATAAAATCCAACCATCATTGCATTTGTTCTCGTTAAATAGCATATGCAGATGCTTCTCGAACTCTTTTCGCGTAAAATCCACTCCCTTATCTCGCACTGAAGCTCCGTTATCATATATTAGTTTAGGTGTAAGCTCCGGCACAAGCACATTATCACATATCGAATGTCTTACAATTCTGTCCTCGATTCTTGTGCTAGTAATAGCTCTTTCTTTGCCTCTTTCGTTGGCTATAAATTCTCTTTGCCTTTCCGTTTTATATGTACGATTTCGTAACTCTTTTTGCTTTTTAGAAATCACTGACAGAAAATTCATACTACACTGCATAGTTTCGGCTTTCCACCTACTCGCTTTACACGAATCAAGATAAGCCTGATATAATGCGTCACCACTTGTGACGATACTTTCATAATTCTTCATATTTTTATTGATTCAGGCCTCGCTGTAATAGCTATGTAGTCGTAACCACAAAGCATCAACCTCGCCTTACTAATTTAGCTTTTCAGCAAGGACAGAACTTCCTTCTCAATTTACACGCCCAAAATACATGGTTCCTCTATAATGTAAATGAAAATAGGGGCGCACACCGTTGGAGTTAGAAGCCCCATTGTTGTTCGCATTGCCATTGTTATTGACATTGCAGAAGTCGGAAGCCGACTGCACGGATACAAGTTCTGCCCTATAAGTTATCCTTTCGTATCTTTTATTTATATATAAAATTTTTTGGTGTATATTTAGTAATCCTATTCGTTATCCTTATTTAACTCTTCTAATAGTTTCTGGAGTATTTCTTCCTTGAGTTCGTTCTGTAATTGCTCATCAAGTTTTAATTCTTCTCGTTTCTTATTTTCCTCATTTTTACGAATCGTAGGCATGAATTTCTTATTGGATTGTCTCCATCCTTTAATCAAAGCTATTTCGTAATCAAGCCTATCGGAATAGGGAATAAATTTATCTACATTTACGTTAAATACCGTAACAATGTATTGCAGTTCAGCTTTTATCTGAAAGCAATTACATATCGCTTCGTCTTGAAGAGAACGTCTCATTTGAAGCTCTGAACGATTCGTGGGGAATATAGAATTAGCACCAGTTAAATTGCTACATAGCTGCCCGAGCAATACAGATATCTTTTCTCTTTCTTCGTCGAGTAACCATCTGTATTCTTCTTCCGGGGAATCCTCATACATATGCACCTTATATTTTTGTCGTATCACATCTTTCTTATTATGCGTGCCAAAATCCCTAAAGAGGAGAGAGGTCATTGATAACCTCATTTCTTGAGCATGTATAATAGTTTCAAAATCCTTATTTATTTTTCTATCTTTAGCGAGCACTCCGCTCATACAATTATTTCTCCTTTCATCCCTGTTCGTATTTATCCTTTAAATAAAGGCTCTTAATTCGCCACACGAGGTGGCGAGATTAAAGAGCCAAGATTTGGTGATTTACCGGTTAGTAAATTAAGAAGAAGGGGCGCACACCGCCGGAGTAAGAAGCCCCACGGTTGTCCGCAATGCCATAGTAATAGACAATGCAGAAGTCGGAAGCCGACCGCACGGAACGTAACCAATACCACATATTTCTAACATGTATGAGGTCATGTCTATGCTTAAAGAGTGATAATTGCGATTTTTGGCATCCAGTATCAAAACCATTCTGGCTTGCCTGAGACCATGCTCTGCAGCCGTATGCCATTTCTTCATTCATTAAGTCACAATATCTTGTGTACCAAGCCCAGTTGCTAGGCATACCATTAGCGGTAGCATTAGCGAGCAGGTTCTTATATCCAAGAATATGAGCCTCCCCGAAGTCTTTCTTGAACTTTGCAAGAGCTGCATCAAGCCCTGATGCGTACATTTTCGAACCAACATATGCGCCTGTAGTTGTATTTGAATCATTCATTACAGCGTTATACAAAGTTCCGGCAGGGATAATTAATGCGTGATGGGTGGTTAGGTCAGTATCTCCGCATCTAAGCATATAGTCACAGTCTGCTACATAATAAGTAGTGCCATTAATTGTCCAATAATCGCCAACAAATATGTCTGTAAATGTACCATTTCTTATTGCTGCTGACTGAGCCGCTGTAAAAGATGTACCTAAGTTCTTGCCTCGATAGATTGCGTTATGTATTCCGGCATTATTGTAGTTCAACACATTTTTTATATTATTGAAACTTGCCGAGCAGTTCACGGCTTTATCAAGCTCTATCTGCTTAATGTCTCCGCCGTTATTTACAAATAATTTATCAGTTGTCGCCATCGACGTTATAGCCGTGACGCCCGTAATAGGTTTTCCAGTTTGTGTTGCCATATCAAATTAATCCTTTCGTTTACCAATTTAAAATAGCCGACACAATGGTCGGCTTGTTAATAAGTTTCTATTGATTGTTGTTAAATACCCATTTGGAGTATAAATTCTTAAAGTTTACCCGGGAGCTAGATTCGATACAAAATTAGAGTTTTATACCATAAGGATATTTCCCGATGCATCGGTAAGGAAAGCGCTACTTGCATCCATGAGATAATTTCCAAAATCATAGCCTGAAAAATCGAGTGTGTCAGAATTTCTGAGTAGATTTTCAGAACCTTTAGCGTTTAAAAGTGCTTTGTCTGCTTTCTCCTCGGTAGCTGAAACCTTGCTGGTATATCCACTATATGTTGACGTTACATCATGAATCTGTGTAACGAAATCTCCTGTACTGCTATATCCAGAATTTTTAATTGTATTTTGGAATCCATCTACAGTCTGCTTTGTAGTATTAACAGTTTCCAAAATACTTCCTGTTTCAACGCCGTTAAATGATTCGATGCTTGTCTTGGCTAGTATCGTCGTGACGCTGCTTTTAGTCTCTTCGCGAGTATAATATTCAGTTTGAAGAATCTCTGTGATATTTTTTGCGATAGTGACTTCTGCAGTGATGATAGGGAAGTAGGCTGTCAAAGCGTTTCCGGAAGTGTCAGTGAGCTGATTACCGCTTGCATCCAAGATAAAGTATGTGTCTTCAACATCGCAGTAATAGATATAGTCCTCTGCAATATCGTTATATGATACAGTGATCGACTTTGCGGATTTATTGAAGGATAGGTCTATTCTTCCGCCCGAAGCTGTTTTTCTATGCCAAGAATACTTATACTGAGAGCCGTTTGTATCTATAACTTCCTTACCCTTTTGTAAGATACAGGTTAAAGTTGTAGAGTTTGAAGTAGCGAGAACCTTTCCGTTTGAAGTCTCTATACGAGCTTGAAAAGTTTCATTCTGCGCTACCTTATCAGATAAGTCTGTGGTACTTTTTTGCATTGTACCGAGAAGAGTATTAAGGGATTGCTTTCCCTCATCGTAATAGAGTCTCGAAACATTTATCGTCTGGGTACCGCCATTTATACTTGAGATAACAGAATCAATGTTTAGTCTGTCACCCTCAATGCCAGTATAGGTTGTATCTTTCTTCTTAATCATATTATTAACGATAAGCCCATCCGCGATAGCATCTTTTGTAATACCATCTCCGTTGATGATAACTGCGCCTTTCTTGCTCTTGATGAAGAAAGAAGCATCGCCCGTGGCATCAGTTCCAAGCTGAATATAAACATTATCTCCATCCTTGAACTGAAGCGCAGAACCGTTCATTACAGCAGTCTTATTTCCATCTGCAGCGAGTGTAAAGTTTGTTCCAAATAAATCGGTTACAATAGCCTTATTTGCCGCAAGATTTTCCACAAACTGTGTACCGAAGACTCCGGTAATAGATGTATGGGTCATAGTATTCAATGAATCTATAAATGCATTCTTGCTTGAAAATTCTGTAGCAGTAAGCAGGTTTATATTCGCTATATTCGCTTTCAAATTATTTGTCTGTAAATAATTAGCTCGTATATTCTCTGCAGTAATATAATTGGCTTTGAGTGTCTCAATACTAGCAAATTCAGCAGTTAATGATTTAACAAAAGCTTTGTCTGAGTACAGCTCCTTAATATGTGCATAGTCAATTTCTGCAAACCGCGCATAGAAACTATCTACCTTCATATAGTCTGCAATTACGGTATTAACTTGCAAAACAACGCTATCTAAACCTGTCACAACCTTTGATAAGTCTCTTTGGTCAGTTTTGCCATCTGATGTTATAAACTCCACTGCAACATCTTTTAGTGTTATTACGTTAGCGCCACGTGCATATTTTATTCTATCGCCAGCGACAGAGAAAGAGCCTGTATTAAGGTCAAAATGTGTACCCTCATGTTTTCCATCCTTATCCAAGAAGTTAGCCGAATAGATATGTCCAGCCATCATGATTCCAGAAACAAGAGATTTAGATATTACGCCGTAATCCTCAACCTTTTCTCCGTTTAGCTCATATGTTATATTTCCAATAGCTGTTTCCGCTGTCTTCCAACCATCTCTTGTAAATGCAAACATGTTATGGATAAGAGCGGCCTGTTTTGAATCATATGCTCCTGTGATATCGTCATATTTTCTTAATCGTATACCATTCTTTCCCCAGACAATATCCTCCGAGTCAGCGTTCTTTATTGATGTAGCAGCCGTGTTTAGACCATTAGTCAGCACGCTTGTGATAGCTTTGCCAGCTTCTTCACCTTGTTTTGCTTGTTTGCTAACGGCAGAGACGGTCGTCGCAAGAGACGATGCCTGTCTCTGAATACTCTCTATATCTGTGTACCCAAGTTTCGTTCTTGTTAAATCAGAAAATTCTACATTGATATTCTCAAGACTACCAAAACTAATTTCACAAGATATTAAACGCAACCTATAGATAATTCCATCTACGTTAATCCGTATCCAGTTTCCAAGTCTAAAATGATTCACAATAGGTGCAAATTCTGGCATAACTAAAAGATTATACAGAGTAGAAGAGATGCTGTGCTTTCTCTGGGCTGATTTATACAGCTCCTCTGAAGCGTCCTCTACAAGTTCCTTAGCCTTTTCCAAAAGCTCTTTATTCCCTAATCCGTCAGAGATAAAGTTGTTATTTGTATAGACATCTTCCCTGCGATATAAGCAGAACTCTTTATACAGCCTATCACCAAAGTAGGATTTCATATCTAATTTTTTCTGGATATCAGCAATCTGTTTCTCATATTTAGCCTGTTTATTTTCCCAGTCTTTGATAATTCCTGTAACCGCATCTATTGCCGACTGACAATATGTGAGTTTATTGTAGTATGGGAGATAAATGTCTTTATACCAGTCGGCACCCTCATTAGCTTGATCTTCCTCAACGAGAATATCTATTGCTCCCTGTATTGCATCATAAAAAGACGTAAGTCTATTAAGACAATATCTAGGAGTCTGTGGGTCGCTCATCAATTGATTCTTGAATTTAGTAGGGTCTTTAATTGCTAAAACATCAAATGTGTTTGCATCATCATTACTTTTAGCCATGCTTTTGGTAATTTTCTGCTCTAAAAATTTGCCATAGTTATCATAGACTGTAATATTCATCCGGCCTGTATAAGCAACATCTTTTTCGTCTGAATAACTGGTAAGTTTTAACTTTCCAGTCCACACACCGTAGCTATATCCATCTTTATCGTTTTTGCCGTTGAATGTAAAAGTGACAGCATTTTCTGCGGTATCATCTACATCAATTTTAAATAGGCTTGTATTTACATATACTCTTGCGTAATTTTTAATGGCTGAGTTTACCGTGGCAACAGAGGTGTACTTATCTACAGATGCAAGTCCGAGAGGGCTGAGATTAGCAACCGTAAGCTTCTTAATTTCTTCGTTTGCCGATGTCTCGGGTTGTTGTGTCGAAGTAGGCATCAGTTCAGAGGTATAATACAGCACCTTATCCATACATTCATATAGGTTATTATTTGCTGTCGTGTAATTAGCGCTTGCATCGTTACAGGCCTTTACATATGCATCATATTTTGCTACAAGCTCAGAACTCATATCTGCTCGCTGCTCATCTGATAGATAATAAATGTAATCCGAGCCATTAGGCATAACGCTTCTGATTGCGGCCGTAACGACATCATCACCGCCTTCTATCTTAAAACAGTTCTTTACACTATCTGTATCTGTCGAAAAAGATATCCCATCTGTTAGGTTTTCTTTGTCGATATATATAGTTGTATCTTCGCCAAAGTATGATAGAGCAGTGCCGTGGCATTTAGGGCAAGTATCATTAAAATCCCCTCTGTAACCACATTGTGCATTCAAGCATTTTGTATATAGGTCGTATGCATTTATTGTTCTATTTATTGAATCAAATATAAACATACAGTTGAACTGTTCAGAACATTCCCCAGTTAAAAAGTCATACAGAGATTTTCCATTTATTGAAAAGCTGCGCTGCAGGCCGCAGAGAGTATCATCAATATGTCCAATAGAATAGTTGGGGACTTTCTCCATGACCCTATCTAGCAAAGACCCTTTCCTGTTTGCACGATTATAAAATGTCGTGACTACATAATCATCGCGAGCTATATCATCCGTCGTATTAATTTCAATGTTATGAAGTAATACCTGAGAGAGCTCCGATTCGCAGAGCCCTTCTGCAGTAATCGTCTTTGAAACCTCAGTTGATGTATCATCAAGCTGTACCTTAATTTCAAAGAACTCCTTCAGTTCCACTACATAAATAAGTTTTAAGTCAACAATGCTATCCCACAGGGGTTCCTCAATGTCGTCAAGCGTCTTCTGAATTTTAAATGTAATCTGGTCGGCTGAATTTAAGTTAGTATGAATATCAACTGATGTATAATCAATGTTGATAATTTGTCCTAATAACTTCTCACTGCGGTTAGCTAAAACAAATGTATAGTCCTCAGGATTGAGCGGAATACTTGAATCTTCATCGACTGCCTTGAATAGTTCAGATTCTGAAGTGTATAACACTATATCTGCTGTCAGTACATTATTGTTTTTGTCCAAAAGATTGTTCCCTGTTACATCTGTAAGATTGACCGTGTTACAGATATTACAAACATATTGAGTCGCAGAATCTATATCATTTGCCGATATCGTAATATATGTTCCTGTTTTCCTCTCAAGATAATTGCCATCCTTTACACGATACCAAGCTATATTATAATTATCGAGTGGGAGAGTAATATCGCCATCTTTTAGGATTACACTCAGAGTGGTAGTTTCGTCTTGAGTCAGTAGATTTCCTTTTGACGATTTGATATATGCTTTTATCATTATATTCCCACCTTTCTAATCGGACTGAAACGAATATCAACAGTACAAGGCAGTGAGAATGTAAGAACATTTGTATCGTCGCCACGTTTTGTGAGTAACCTAGGCGCATGGTAATTATAGTCGGCCGCAAGAGTAACATGCGAGGTTGCGGAAGATGTTATCTGGCGTGTCTTGCCATCAAATGTAATAGTTTCGCCAGCTGCACAATTCTGCACGATTGTGCTTGTTGAATCTTTTGAGTTGATAATCTTCAGTAACCCACCAGATGTACATTTAACCGATACGGTAGGGTAGATAACACCTTCTTCGTCTGAGTCTGTTTTAATGGTTATAGAACTATTTGCACCGACAGTTTTCTGTATAGGGGATATTTCCTTATATCCATATGGTGAATTTGTATTAAATGTAAGCTCCAACCCGATAATATCCCCATCCAAGGCCTTTGCCTGTACATTAAAACTTCCGTAAAAATATATACCTGTGTATACATTGTCATCATATATTGGTCTAAATTTTTTATACGATTTACGATTGAGCCACATCATAAAGTCGCTTACCTCGTCCTGAGTAAAAGATTTGTACGATAATGTCTTGCAGTCGTATTTCATTATTTGTATAACTTCTGGAGCGTAAACATCATATGTAGTTGATATTTTTCGCTGCTCAGAAGAATTATTGTCTCTTGTTGTAGTGAATGTGAGATTGCTACCTAACGATATTGTTTCCATATCGCTTCCTCCAAAAGCGCATACTACACATCCTTTTGCGGATAACTTTTCTCCGGCATACTCGAAATCTGTTAATTCCATGTTTCTCACATCCTTTCTGTGATTTTAAAAAGAGCCACCTCCGAAGAGATGACTCTATGAATATTTATTCTGTTTTCTGTTCTGTTGAGCCTTCGTTTGACTGTTCTGCAGCTTTAGCCAGCTCCTGATTGTATTGTTGCTCGATGCTTCTATATTCAGCCTCAGTTGAATTTACAACATCGACATATACCTCTTTAAACATTGGCTCCAACAAGAAGAGCGGAAGACCGCTTTCTTGCATAGCGGAATTAATTGAAGTTACAAGTTTCTGTTTTGTTTCTCTAAGTAAAATTGCTAATGGTTTCTGTATTGTATTAGTTGTTTCTGACATATGTATGCCCTCCTTTAGTTCTGATTATTTTGTTTGTATTTTTGTATAATTTCATTGGATAAAATTTGTATATCTTTTAAATCTATTTTTCCATTACAGTCAATATCGGCATTGCTTATTTGTGCAAGATTGTATTGAGTATTATCATTAATAATATTATTAATAACAATACAATCTAAAGCATTAATTCTGTTATCTAAATTTGTGTCACCTTTTTTATAACGGAATGGAATAATAAATGTTAAAGACAACATAAGAATATAAATAATTAATATAAACCTAGCTATATATTTTCTCATATTTGTTCCTTTAATTTAGATACCTGCTGTTCTAATGTTGCTATTCGTTGTTCATCTCCAGCAAGCCTTAGGATGAGGAATTGTTCATAATTCATGCCATAGTACAATGTATCATCATCTGATGTGGCTTTATTCTTGAAAATCATATTAAGGTTTTCATCGGCATGTCCTTTATTTTTAAGTTTTTCGATTATATCCTGTGCCATTGCACCGAAATATAATGGCTTGTCTGAATATCCTTGTCTATTAAGATTGTATTGAAATAGATCAACTGAACCTACTGCGTCAATATAATCTTGATTAATGGCTTTAATATTCTTTTTTAAGCGTTTATCTGACGAACTCCATATCCATGAATTATCAACTTGGAACCACAAAGCAGTATCATCCCAGTCACAATGATATGTATGTCCTGTTGCATTGCCACACATCGCATATCCTCTATTAGGCTCTCTAAATTTATCAGAGCTTATCTCTTGAGCATACATTGTTTGTGCGCCTATAGAACCTGTGGCTCCGTAGAGTGTAATCAAGTTCTCGTCATTTTTGACAATTCGCAAAACTGCGCCATTCATCCAAAGTTCATAATTGTTTCCTGAATTGTCAACAGCCGTTAAATCAATCGTTGAATTACTCAAATTTCCGTTCAGTGCAATACTTCCACCGGAGATATTTATATTAGAAGCAGTTACTTTTCCATCTTTATCAACTGTAAAAGCCCCATTACCGTTATTAATACTTGCGCTTGTTATAGTACCCGAAATATCGGCATTTTTTGCATACATTTTACCGCTCTGCATAATATAAAACTGACTCTCATTATTTTTAGTTAAATCTATAACCTTTGAGTCTGCTGCATCAGGAGTATTTAAACTTATAGTGTATGAAATTCTGTCATATTCATTCCAAAAATCATTAGAAATTCCTGTATCCGTAATTGTCCATCCGCCAATGGTCGCTCCAATAGCTGAAAGGTCTGTAACATCTAATTTATCAGCTTTTATTGAATTAGCTGCTATACTATCCGATAGGATAGTGCCAGTGGCAATTTTACCGCCATCTATTACAGTCTTTCCTTTATCAATAGTTGTAACACCATTAATTTTAACCAAAGCACTGTTTGCATTTACATTTGCGTTATTCAAAGCTTTCGCAAGTACAGGGGTAGTATAGGTGGGGTCAGCCCCGTTATCCCATTCGATTTTGCTTCTCGTCCATATATACTTCCCAGAAGCCCATGTAACCTCAGCGTCTTGCCAACTGCCTCCATTGCATTTAGTATCGCTTGATGAAAGATAATATTGCGGAGTAATCTTTGTTGCCCCGGTACCTTTATCACCTTTACCTCCTTTAGCGTTTACATGAGATAATTGCTTAATAGTTATTGTAGACCTGTTAACGGCTGTTACCTGCCATGTTCCTATGTTTGATGAACCATCTATATTTGTAAACACATCGCCAACAACAGGCTGTCTGTTAAAATCACTTCTACTACATGTAGTTGATTGATTGTCAGAATAAGTTCCACTCCAGTTTCTCGTAGGTTGTAAAGCATTTGAACCGCTTGCTCCTTGTTTGCCTGTATTTCCGGTTATACAAACTGCTGGATTTACATCTACTTCATTACCTGCTTTTGTGATACCTACTGTTTTTGACCATACATAATATCCATCCTTCCAAGTAACTTGATTCGTTGTCCATGAGCCACCAGTGAGTTGGGTAGAAGATGAAGATAAATAGTATTTAACAACTACCTTTGTGATAGAAGCGTTCACATCTTCAACAGCTTGATTCGCATTACTATTAATCCCCGTTATTTGTTCCTGTAACCCAGTACTAAAGGAGCTAAACGTGACTTTTCCACTGAGATTAATATTCTCAGCGATCAATCTATATATTTTATCTGTAAGCTCCATATGTGATTCACTGTCACCTTTTACAATCCAATCGAACTTGTTGCTTAATTGCTGATACTGTGACCATACCGATTTTAAATCTTCTTTTGTATCTAATGATGACGGAGACCATAATGACGGGATTGTACCGACCTCAAGCTTCCAATTGTAAATCCAGTACTCACCCGGGGAGAATACTATATCAATCATCTTACTTGTTGGAGTAATAAGTAAGGAGACTTCATTCCATGATGTTGTTACCGGGGCAGATGCGGTAAGGCATGAGATAGTAGCAGTGGCACTTGCTTTTACAAATCCGTGAAGTATATGAGTCTTTCCGATAGTGAGCTGGTTATTCCTAATTTGTAGATGAGTTTCATATGACGATTTAAAGTATCCGGCAGTAATATTTTCGCCATTTGCATCTTTAACTGTTACCTCTTGTATTTTCATACGATTACCGCCTTTCTATTTATAGTTTTGACGGGAGCCTCTTCATTTGTTTCTCTAATTTTATAGAAGCATTCAAATCATTAAGTTCCCGTTTATATTTCTTAATAAGAGGTTTTACTTCCGAGAGTGCTTCCTCGTATTTTTTACGCGCTTCTTTTGCTTTGTTGATTTCTTCGTCAAATCTTTCCTGAAACATGCGAATATGCTCCATAAAGTCTTTTGATGTGGCATTCGCCTCATCACAAAACATGTCTTTTATAGCTAAATCAGACTCTGCCTTTTTAAGCTGTTCTTGTAAACTCTTAATTATTTCGGCCTGTTTCTTAATAATCTCTTCTTGTTTTCTTGACATATTATTTCTCCTTTAATTCTTGACATAGATAAAGCGGGGTATAACCCCGCTAATATCTATTAATTTTTAAATCTTTTGAAATTATCGCCTTTTTCATAAAGCATTGACTTAATCATGTTTTGAGTCTTTGGGCTTCTTGCTAACTCGTCTCTTAGATTCTGACTAAACTGCTGTGGATTGTTTACCCCGTTCATCTCAATATTAATTCCACCAACATCTATTTGTGCATTAGATGTTCGAGAACCAATTATAGGACTTATTTTTGCACTAGCAAGATTTTGCATAAATGCTTCAGGGTCACGCGAGAAATTCCAAAGCTTATCAGTCTGAGAGCCATTAAATACAATATCGCCATCGCCAAAGTTCTCAAGATGACCACTTTTAACGCCTAATTCATTACCAGCCTCGTTGACAAGATGCCAACCGGCAGTTGCATTTTTGGTACCCCTAGCGTATCCGTGAGCTTTCATCTGACTTACCATCCAGCTATTTTGCCTAGATGAACCGGTATATCTGCCTGAACCGCCCATAGCTGAATAGTATCCAGCTCTTGCCGAGAAGGATGAGTCTATATTTCGATACTTAAGTCTATCCACAATATAGTTTTGATTTAATCTTCCTTTCGGGTAACTATCTCTTTTACTTACAAACCAGCTTCCCCAAGAAGGAGCTGATGGCTGTGCTGGTTGTGCAGGAGCAGGGGCAGGAGATGGGGTAGAAGCCGCCTGTGCCGCCTGCTGCGCTCTAGCAGCTGCCGCCTGACGTTGAGCTTCCGCTTGTCTAGCTTTTTCTGCTGCTTCCGCATCCGCCTTCTTCGAAAGATTGGCAACATAATCTCTGATTGTTTGAATCGTTGTGAGAGTAGAGGTTGCATTTGTCTGGAATCCGTTACAATAACCTGATATAACTCCTGCGAGACCGTCAGAGCTATTCCAGATGTTACTCATTTGAGTAGAAAGAGTTGTTCCGACGTTTCCAGCCTCTCTTGAAATTGTATCAGCGATTTCTCCGGCACGAGAATTTATGCTGTCTATTTCTTGAGAAATAAGACCATCTAAGTCATCCAAACGACTGTTCTGCCATTCTTGAACCTGATTTACAACCGAATCAAGCAGGGATTCCTGGTCGTTAACCCATTGCTGATATTCAGTATCCTTAAGGTCTTTTTGAGCGTCCTGAAGAGAGACCTGAGTCTTTTGAATAGTAGCTTGAGTTTCCTCAGATGTATCGCCTTTCATAGCTTGAAGTTGCTTCTGAAGTGCAGCAATGTTTTTGGTTTTCTCCTGTATATTTTGCTGATATTCATATGCATCCTTTTGAGCATTTAGGTTTTCCTTCTGCTTATCGACAAGTTTCTGAAGAGCTTCTAACTGAGCATCATAGCCATCCTTTACAAGTTCTTTTATTTTTTGCTTTTCGTCTTCGGCATTTTTGATAGCCTCTCGCTGAGATTTTAATAGCTCATTCCTACGGTCTATCAAATCGGTATTATAAGGGTCATTTGCAATTTCCTTATCAATCTTTAGTACCTCTTTCCCGTAGTCATCGGCCTGAGACATATATGCATTCATATTAACTGCATGGAGACCTTTCGATGCTGTAGCATACTTTGTATCTTTTCCGGTATCTTTGTCGTATAATTGTCGATTGCTCATTAAATCGACTAAGAAATCCGACTCTTCCTGAATCTGTGAAATATATTCCTCCTGTTTATCGAATATATCCCACTTAAGCTGACGCATATTCTTTTGATACTCAGCGAGTGATTTGTTTGCGTCCTCAAGAGCAGTCTGAACATCCAGTACGCTGAGGTACATATCGTTCCATGCTTCCGAACCTTCTTTGATTTCACCGCTAGCTGCAGCCGCGGTAAATGCATCAGAGAGAGCTGAATACTCTTTCTTAAGAGCGTCTATATTTTTCTGCTCTGTAGAGATGAGATAGTCATAATATTTTGTACTTGCAAAATGCCCTGATGCTTCTACCTCATCTATAAACGTGCTGTATAATCCTTTTTCTTGCTCAATCAATTTTATCTGTGACTCAAAATTCTTTGACACATTGTCGAACTTGGCCTTATACAGATTTGCTATTTCCTCATGGAGCTCAGCAATTGCATCACGCGCTTGAATAGCATTGTTATAGTAATCCTGATACTTTTTGATTTTCTTGGATAAATCCTCATCAGTGATTGTGGAGATATCCATTTGTCCATTACGAACCCTGCTTGCATACGATTCGTCTAAACCAACGGCATTAGCCTGAGACATATACGCATTGTACGCCTGAGTCTCTACACCAATCTTATTACTAATAGCAGAAACTTCGCTTCCAAGTGCATTATTTCTGGTTGTTAGGGTCTGGAAGGTACTCTCCGCAACAGTCTTTAATCTATTGATTGCTTCCGTTGCACGAGTGATAGCTATCTCGATCCAGTCAATCTGCTCTTCAAATTCCTTAGCTTCTTTTGTTGCCTGACTTGAAGAAGATTTACTATTTGAGCTACCTTTACTACCTCTTCTTTTGCTAGAAGATTTCTTTTTGGTGGTTCTCCTAGAAGCGGAGGTCGTTTTGCCACGTTTAGACCTACGTTTGCCCTTTGAACCTCTTTCATAAGCATTCAATGTGTTGTAAGCTGTGCCACTGGCAAGAGCTACTTGTCCGTGACCGCCGCCCGAAATTACTCGTCCAGTCTTAATAAGTTCTCTTGTCTGCTCTGCAGAGAATACAATATCACCCTTTTTAAGCTGCTCTACATGAGCACCTCCCGGAATAGGGAACCATTTTCCGTCTCTAACGATAGATTCCGTTCCAAGCTCATTTACCAGAGCGTCTTCATCACTGAATAAAGCCCAATCGTGTCCCGCTGCATATGCGGTGCCATAAGCTTTTGACTTCTTCTTTTTCTTTTTGCCATTATTATCGAGTTTTTTACCGCCACCACTTGAGCCATTGCTACCTCCGACTATAGTCTGATATATAGTTTGAGTGAGCGATGGAAGAGAAGTAGGGTAACTTCCGAGTTTATAGTTTACCTTTGCTGATGCGTCTGGGATGGTCTTAGGATAAAGTCCTACGTCATAGTTTGCTTTACCTTTTGCGTCTTTTACCCCTTCCGGCTCTTTACCCTTTTCATAATCTACTGGTACTTTAATGCTAGATGGGTTGTGATTAAGCTGGTTAATAATTGAGTTCGTGTCTCCGGCATTTTCAGCCTTTACACCCACTGCAATCTGTACGTCCCTAGGTAAAGCCGCTAACTGTACCGCTATGTCATGAATTTGGTCAGTATTAGACATCTTTGCTTCCACACTAATAGGTACGGCTGTTAACTGTTGTAATCGCTCTACAAGTCCAACGGCTGTATCAAGACTTCCATCGTATTCAGCATTGATTTTTGCATAGTATGTTTGATTACATTTTGCTATAAGTTCATCAAGTGCAGCAGCAGCGTCAGGGTTTGTCTCTGTATCAATGTTTACTCGCTCGCCGTTAAGACTATCTATGTATGAACGAATCTGCTCTATAGAGCTATCGTCTACATCGAAATCCAAATCAATCTTATCTGAAAATTGACCTAGCCCCTGAAGCTCTTTCAGTTTTTCTATGGCTTTATCGAGCTGTCCAGTGTAATCGAAATCGCTCATATCAACTGCCATTCCGGCATCAATCATAGCCCGTTCAAAAAGCTCAACAGCTTCTGTAGACATACCGAAAGCGTCTGCGACTTCCTGAAGCTTCTCTTTGTCAAAATCGAACTGATACAGTCCGTCACTATTTTTCTGTGAGAACGTAGCACCAAGCTTCTTATTAACATCATCCATGAAGTCGTATAGACCATCAGTTACCAGATTACCGTCATCGTCATACTGCCAGTAATCCATAATGCTATGGCTTGTACCCTCAATTGTTTTAGTAAGCTTCTCAAAATCTTTCTGAGTATCGTTAGTACGCTGGTCTGCGGATAACAGCAAATCAAGATACTTGTTAAGAGAAGAATCACCGTACCAACCCTCGTCAAGAGTAGTTTTCATCTTCTCGTATGACTCACCGATAGTAGAATAAGAGTCTCTTTCGTTACTTCCGTTCATGGCTTGCATAAGCTGATTGTACGCGGAAGTAGCTCCCTCCAACTCACTCTTAAGAAGTTTCGCATTTGTGAGCTGTTCTTCAAGACCTGATGTATCCTTGCCCTCGGCTCTAGCTTCGTATATCTGATTTCTTAAGTCTTCAATCTGATTATTAAAATCTGATAGCTTATTATTTGTGAGCTCATCATTAAGTCTGGCTAACTCATCACGATTGAGATGAACTCCATTAGCTGTCTCCTCAAATAGTTTATATGGATTATAACTCTCAAGGTCTTTATACGCATTTGTTACGTTAGTAATGTCCTCAGCAGTAAGACCTGTGCCTGACATTGAATCTTGTAATGCCTGTTGTACATTTTGCTGTACTGTTTGTAAATCAGTCAGAGCAGTAGTAAGTGTATCTATAGCATTAGTTGTTTCAGTAATTCCGTCAACTGGTTGTCCCGAAACAATTCCAAGATTAACGAGTTGCGCGCAAAGCATATCAATACTTTCCTGTGAGTCATCGCTGATAATGCCGGCTTCCTGAGCAGCAGATATAAAATTCTTAATTGGTTCAGAATCGAGGGAAGACTTGAAATCAATATCTGAGAGGTCAAGTTCTTTCAAGCCTTTAACTGCGTTACTAAGACTTTTATCCCCATTTCCGGCAATTGCATCTTTTAACTTCTGAGTGCTTATAAGTGTATTATCGAGTTGCTTGCCTACATCGTCAAAGCTGAGTTTATAATCTTTTAGACTGCTATCTGTAAGATGATCTATGGAGTCCTGAACCTGGTTAAATTCAGTTTTTGCTTCTGATATTTTTGAAGTATCCCCAGATGCTAGAGCATCATTATACTTATCTACTGCGTCAGAATATTTATTAAGCCATTCGGATGCTGTATTTACATTGCCGTTAACATCAGAATAGTATTTCTTGTCAGCAGCAATTTTAGCATTAATTGACTTTTTATAAGTTTCCCCGTAATCATTTTCTTTCTCAGTTACTTTTTCGAGTTCTGAACTGGCATTCTCTATGAACGTATCTTGGCCTCCAATATCACGAAGCCTATTCATAAATTCGTTTATCGCCTCATCGGCCTGCGTTACGTCAGCATTTATGTGGACTGTAAAGCCATGACCACTTTCCTGCGTAGTATAGAAATCCTTTCCATACTTTTTCTGCATGTCATTTATAGCACTAGTAATCTTCTTGCCCTTTTTACTAGTAGGGTCATATGTTCCAAGAGAATAATCTCTCTTAGTGGTCATCTCTTTTTCAGCTTTAGTAATACCTGAAGCGTTTTTATTGAGATATTTTTGTGCTTCCTTTTGGCTAAGAGCATCAATTAATTCAGTCTGCGCACTTAGTTCTCCATTAACAAGGTTGATAGCAGAGGCTTGGGAGCCATATGAGTCTGTTAATTCTTGTTGAATGGAAAGAAGCTGTGACTTTGCGTTATAAGCTTCTGTCTCGGATAGTGAACCAGATGCAAGTTGTGTCTTTAAGTCAATAATTTTAGTCTTATAATCAGATAAAGAATCTTGAGATTTCTGCCATGCTTCACTTGCCTGAGTGGCTGCCTGCGCCTGTTCCTTTATATGTTGCTGATATGCTGAGTATGCTGTAATTGCAATACCGATAGCAGCTATGCCAGCAGTAAGCGGATTAATAGAACTAAGAAAAGCAGAAGCTCCTCCTTTCAAAGCTGCGAATGTACCACTTCCAGCTTTTGACAGTTCTTTAAATTTTACAGATGCGGCTGATATGCCTTCCGATATTTGTGGGAAAGCAGCGGCTAATGTACCGGACATGCCATTCGCGGTTCCAGCCTTCTTAGCTTCAAAAATGTTCTTTATACCTTTGGTAATTCCAACGCCGAGTAGGATAGTATTGAGTGAACCGATAGAGCTTATAAGCTTATCAATCATTTCAATAAAGCCCTTCAGCCCATCTACACCTATTTTAAGAAAATCAGACTTAACGAATGTTGTTGACAACTCCTGAAATGCGGCTTTTAACTCACCTATTTTTGCTTTGGTAGTATCCATGTATTCAGCATTAGCTTTTTCAGCAGTTCCGGCTGAATCTAATGCGCTTGAATAAGCCCCGATTGCATCCTTGATATTAGTAATAGTAGACATAATACCTGAGGTATTACGTGTGCCACCAAGAATCTCAGCAACACGAGATTGGGATACATCTGGCATCTTATCCCATACCTGAGCAAGTTCTACGAAGATTTCATACATATCCTTATATGTATTCTTATCTTTCATAATATCTACGCCGGATAATTGCATTATCTCATTTTCATATTTTGAAAGCCCCTGTGCAACTCCATCTGTTTCTTCGCCCATTTCTTGAAGCTCAGTTGTTGCGCCTCTAATTCTTGCTGATACCGTCTTCCACATCGTACCTGTGGTCTCAGCATTCTGCAAAGAAGCGTTAGTAGCAGCGAAGAGAGCAGCACTCTTTTCAAAGTCTGTACCTGAAGCGTGCAGAGCAGCACCGCCTCGCTCAAATGCTTCCATTAACTCCTCGGCAGAAATAGCATATTTCTCACCGACTTTTACGAGTACATCAGACACATGCTCGGCATCGCTAGGATTTAATTCGTAGCCCTTAATGATTGAAGTAATACCAGTAGTAGCCGAACCTACATCTGTATTACCAACGTTCGACATAATATTCGCATACTTAGCGAGCTGAGTAGACTGATCTATATTATAGCCAAGTCGTGCAAATGTCTCGATAGAAGACGCAACATCTGTAACACTTTGACCAAGTTCTTTTGCAAGAGAGATAGAAGTAGTCAAGAAGTTCTTCATCTCGCTCTCAGAAGCGCCTGTTACAATCTTAATCTGAGTCATAGCATTCTCAACTTCGATAGATGCACTTACCATCTCTTTCATGGTTCTAACTGCGGCCATGATTACCTGAGAGATAGTGAGCCAAGAAGCGAATTTAGATGACAAACTACCAACTCTATCACCAAGCGATTTAGTATTAGCTCCAGCTTCTTTTATAGCCTCGTTTGAGGTTGATACAGACTCCTTGATTCCATTATAAGATTTCCTATAATCCTCTACGGATATCTTTCCCTCTTCAAGCCTTTCTTTAAGTGTTTTTAATTGTTGAGCCTGTTCCCCAAGATTATTATAATGCCCGGTGACTCCATAAGATGATTTCTGAGCAGCAGTCCAATTTCGCATGTTCTTGGTCGTCTGAGCATAAAGTGAATTTACCTGCTGGATTGCAGTTTGTTGTTTCTGACTTCCTGCAGTTAATATTTCAGCTTCTTTTTGAACTTTCTTTTGAGCGGTCGCATTTTTTACTTTTGCAGTTGTGCTTTTATCTATTGCGGCCGCTTCCTTTATCCATATACCAGATGCTGTCTGAGTATATCCTCCAGAAGATACTCCTGTAGCAGATGCTTTTGATGCCTGTGCATTTTTCTGTTTAGCAACAGTATTTGCATTTATCTGCTCGGTTTCCTTTACCCAAATACCTGATGCTGTTTTTGAATAGCCATCGCTTGTTGCAATGATTTGCTTTGAAATCTGTGCATTCTTTTCTTTGGCTGTAGTATTTTCTGCAATAGAACTTGTATTTTTAACCCAAATTCCGGCCTCGGTCTTTGAGTAATCTCCTTGACGGTCTACCAGTTTGTTTGCTGAAGCATTTTTCTGCTTTGCCTTTGTATTCTCATTAATAGCCGTTGTGCTTTTAAGCCAGATACCGGAATCGGTTTTTGCATAGCCGTTCTGAACATTTGCAGTCTGCTTAGAAGCGGCTACATTTTCTTTCTTTGCTTTTGTATTTTCTTTGATTGCAGAAGTATTCTTTACCCAAATACCAGATTTATCCATTGCATATCCATCTGTTCTGGTGGACATTTTTACTTCTTGCTTTAATGATAATATTTGTGCCTTCATGCTTTTAATCGAAGCATCGTCAAGCACTACTTTTATTTTTGGCGGATGAGCGTTAAGTTTAGATACCAGTGCGTTTATCCCCTTTTCGAACTCTGTGAAGCTCAACGAAGGTTCCACACCGACGGTTAACAGTATATCAGCCATTTTAAATCACCACCTTTGTATATAAAGAAAAGGATTGGCTCATTTACCAATCCTTCGACTATTTGTCATTTATTTATTTATTCATAATCAGAACTTAATTCCACATTTAAGACATTGTATTCTTCAGCATAGTTCCCCATAAAATTATCCCTAGCTTCTTGCATGAAATTTGTGCCACTAATTGTAGTGCGGCTCCAAGTCTCTTTTTCATGCCAGTATCCATGTACCTGTTTCATTGTATGGTCTACACCATTATTAAATAATGCTGCAAGATTACCAATACCATCTTTATAATGAGATGGGTCAAGAGATGGACGGGATAAATTCTCTTTGAAGTTAATAGTGATAATATATGAACAGTCATTACCACCTGATACAATGTTATAATCAAACCCGCCCAGTAATGCACTTTTTGCGTTATCACTTAATGAAGCTCCATTTATAGATGACTCGAGCACCTCTATAAATTTTTTCGCTGCTTCAACAGGAGTGTGAGAACTTTTAACACCATCTAACTTAATTTTGCCGAGAACTGCCTTTCTAAGAATTCTTTGCTGCTTAACAATGCCTTTGGAACCACCCATGTATTTTTTGGCTTTTCCAATAATGGATTCCATATTTACGTAGGCCATTATGCATCCGCCGCCTTCATATTCTCTATGTATTTCTGTATAAAGTCTCCCTCATCTATATTTGCAATATCAGGAATAGATTTTAACATTGCAGTAATATCCTCCGGAGAAACGTTAGAGAATACCTTCTCAATACTTGCCTGAATATCCTCAAACCTCTTGTTTATTTTATCCAGTTCCGCATTTACTCGTTCAATGTTTGCTCTTGCGGTATTTGCAACCTTGACATCAATCGCATGTACTATTTCTGCAATCTGCTCTGGGTCTATAGCATCGTAAACTACGCGCACGATATCAGTGCCGTAAATAATGTCATATGTTTTTGAAACATCCTCCGGCAGAACAACCCCTGCAAACTTCTCAAGAGTGCAAATTTTAATTGCCATATCCTTAAGCTCCGGACGATACTCGTTATCATCACCAAAACACATTTTGGTAACATAATCCACAAACTCCAACATCTCAGCTAATGAAATATATCTTTTGACATTTAACTGAATACCATTCCAGTTAATTGTTTTAGTGTTTTCAAATCCGTCTACTGCATTTAAAAGGGCAGTAGTATTAAACTCTTTCTTATTCTCTGTTGTATTGTTCATATTTTTACCTCTCATTCTAATCTGTCTAATCTGTTTGCTGCTGTTTCTTCTTAGCTCTTTTGGCCTCGCGTCTCATATTATTGAAATCATCATAAGAGCCCCAACCACCAAACTTCTTAACATATGTTATCCATTGATAGTCGAGTTCAGGGTATGTATGCCAAAATAATTTTCGCTTGATTTTTGCTGTCGAGTCTGGACATCCTTTTATATCTATTACCTCAACATGTCCATCTGAATACTCTACATAGAAATCTGCTACATACACTATAGGAAGAACCTTTTTGTCATTATGTACAAAACCTTCCTGTAGGACATACTTCTTTTGCAACTCATAATACTTAACAACGTCGCTTTCCACATTTGGAAGGAGAACATCCCTGTAGTATTTCATTTCCAATATAGAGTCAAACACAATACCATTACATGTTCGTTTTGCTGTATCTTTATCTACATTAAATTTTGTTCTATCTATTTTTATCACCTCTTGAAAAATAGGCTACATCTTAGGATGCAGCCTATGATTTGTGCTTGTCGCACATATATTATTTAATTGTCGTCCTCGTCATCCTCATCGTCATCAAACCAATCATCATCATCGTCGATATCTTCGTCAATATCTTCAATGTCTTCGTAGTCTAATACCGATGCATCTGAATCGGCTTCAACAACTTCTGCCTTTTTTGTCGGCTTAAGCTCGGGCTTATTATCTTCTGATCGTGCCGCCAGCACGCGAGCAAGGTAAATACTACCATGCTCAGCGCAACAAGCAACATCCTGATAACGGAAGATGCCCGGCACAGTCCTCTGTGTGTGGCAGTATTCATACTCTTTACCACACACTTTACAAATTCTTGTAGCCATAGGTATCTTCGTCCTCCTCTTATGTTATGCTACAGCGTCGGCTGTGGATACACCGAACACAGTGTATGACCAAAGCTTTCCACCAGCTCCACAAGCGCCAGCGAGTGACTCAGCCTCGAATGGGTGAGTAGCCTGATTCTCGCCCATCTCAAGTGAAAACTCGCCAGAGAAATCAGCCTTTGGAATGTAGAACTGAATACGATATACGTTGGAGCACTTATCCTCTCCAAGAGCGTCAATGTACAGAGTACACTTATCTGAGTAAACATCACTCTCGTTATTGAGGACATCAGCAGCAATCTTTCTCTTGTAATAAGCAATTACCTCAGTACCATCTGGGACATCAGTAAATGTGAGTGCTTTCTTTGCTGGGTCATATGCAAACTTACCTGTTGAAGTTGTAGCGTCCTGCTTAAGCTCATCACCCGGTGTACCATCTGCATTTCTTATAAATAACTGCTCGATCTCAGCTCCAGTTGTTCCGATAGCTTTAAATGAAGTCTCTGCTTTATTTCCGCTAACAGTAATATAATCAGTCCAAAGCACCTCTGTTGTACCATGATTGAACTTGCTTCCTGTCTGAGCCTCAAGCAGACCGCCGGAAATCATACCGCTTGTACCACTGATAGTAACTGCTTTGTTACGCTTAATATTAGCAAGCTTTCTTCCACCCTTACCAGTAATCTCCTGAGTATCCTGTGTATTTGCAATAGTCGCATTCTGTAACTCGTCGAGAGTAAATCTATAGTTACCAGTAACTACGTCAAACGCTGTAATGGTCTCAAGACTTGTAATTGTAATGTCTTTAATGTTCATAATATTCCTCCTGTTGTTGTATTAGTGAATGAGCCAGTTTAAATCATCCTTGCTCAATTCTTTTGGATTTACTGTTCCGGCGTATACGCCGTACATTCTATTGTCGTAATCTGTCTTCTTAATTATCTGCTGAACGCTTTCGTTAAACTGATAAATAGAAAGTTCTCTTGTCCCCTCAAAATCATATTTAAACTGTTCAGTATTGACCATAGCGACAATAAGAGGTTCTAATTGTGAATCCTCTTTTTTATTTCTTCTGTTTTTGAGCTTTATACGAGCTCTTTCCAACATATATGCTTTTGCCTCTTCATTTGCGGGGCGTCTGTTATTCTTTTTTAAGTGGTGTATTTTTCTGAGAGCCGTAGCAAGTCTTGCATGTAAAGCTCTGTCTATGACAATTCCAATACGTCTATCCACAATGACATATTTTCCATCTTCAGGATTAGTGACTATTTCAAGGTTATCAAGATTTAGATTTCCAAATACTAGTTTTGTGTCTTCTTTATCCATTTTCTTGATACCGTCAAAAAGCATTAAAAAAAGCTGCCACGCATTAATCTTTGTATAGTCGATTCCAATGTCATCGAGCTGTACCATAAAATCAATAGGCATCGCAGTGATAGCTAAAATTATGTCATAATATGCATCTTCATGGTCTATCACTTCGCCCACTGTAGGGATGTAAAGATTTAATAGACCAGAGATAGGGTAGATGTTTTTATACAGAAGATGTTCTGTAGCCATTCTTAATTCTTCCTTCTTGTCGGAATAGACTTCTTAGGGTTATATACCTTACTGAAATCCTTGGCATAGAAAGTCATTACCTTTCCATTGAAATCCGTCATAGGAGCGAATCTCTTTGCAGAATCCAAAGTTAAAGCACCTTGCCCGTAAAACATACTTCCGTTTATTTTTTTACAAATCTCCGAACATAATTTATCTGTCCTAACACCACCTTCAGGAAGCCGGAGATTACTCTTATGGGAAAACACCCATATATATATGACAGGACGCATTAAGTCTCTCGCAAGATTATTGTCCTTTATTACATCCACTTCAAAACAGACAAAGGTCTTTCCTTCCTCAACTGTGTCCGGCAGATATTCATAAGGGAACACCTGCTTATAAGCCAAAGTCTTTGCCTTTTTTAAAGGGATATCTGGATTAATAAGATGAATGATGCTTTCCTCTGTGAGGATGTCGCCCATTAGTTGATTCTTATAGTCATAAAATTCTTCTAGCTGCATTACAACCATCCTCCATTCTCAGTGCCATCTGTATCATCTTTACCGGAAGAACCATTTGAGTTATCAGTGTCCGTGTCTGTATCTTTATCGTTTTCTTTAGGAAAGTGTAAATAGTAATCAGCAATTCCTAGCTCGTAATTGTCATTATCAGTTGCAACACATTCCTGTAAAACAAACGAGAAGACCCCGTTCCCATTATAGATATGCCCTGCCTTAAGTGGTTTCGTAAGAGCATAAGCGTTCTTAATTTTTGAGTCTGGGTCATCTACTAAGAATCTATTTTGTCTGCCTAGTTTTATAGTATCAGCGTTTCGTCCAATGGTAATGGCAATTCTTGAATCACCTCGCGTAGTGAAGAAATCTCTATCTTCATATTCACCAGTCATATATTTAGTACCGTCTTCAACGATACACCATTGCTCGTGAATAATATTGTCCTCATCAACCCATTTAAGCAGATAATTGCACTGAAGCATTTTCACTTTTGTACGGACTTCTGTATTTGCATCCTTCTCGGTAATAAGCCAATAGTTATCAGCCCATTCAACCAGCACCCCGCAAGAAAATGTCTCGCCGGGGAGGGAGTACATTATTTTTTCATTAAAATTATCTGAATCATCAATGACAGCCATCTGGTCTAATCCGTCAACAATCACGGAATGATAGGAGAGTGAGTCGGGCAGTTTGCTGCTTAACTGGCGTTTTAGCCTATTAAGATGTTCGTCCCTTTTTGTCTCTCCTGTGAGGTTAATTCTATTCTTATATGTGTCCCATATTCCCATAGTCAACCTCCTTATTCTTACTCATTGGCTCTTTTTTGTAATCTCTTACAAATTGAGATAGCATGGAATACCTCGCTGCGAATATCATCAATAGGACAGTTCGGATTCTCAATGATATACTCCAAAATTGATAGGAGAGTGAGAAAATCTGGCTCTTCTCTAAGTTCTGGGATTATTCCTTTACAACCTATCAATTCAATTCTTAAACTTCTCAAATATTTTGATAACGATGGTTCGTTATTCTCTCGCATAGGGAGAATCTTAAAATAGCGATTTACGAGATTATTAAAATAGTTCTTGACTAAATTGCCAGACAACGGCTGGTCTAATATTGTGTTATAGTCTTTCATAGATGTAGCTCCGTTAAATCACCATGATTATAAGAGTATTCTCTAATCATCTGGGTATAATCTTTTTGAGCTTTCTCGTATGCGTTCCCTACACGCATAAGCAATTCAGCGGGAGAGTATGTCGTAAAATCTCTCGTATTGATAGCATTTTCGAGTAACTCTTGTCGGTACATATATGGCTTCAACCACTGAACAATCATTCCTTCGGATATGATATCTGCAATTTCGTCAATGTCTTCGTCTGGTACTTCAACAGTGAAAACTTTCTCCTCGTCATTAGCAGTGGTAGAGAAGTCATATGAACATGCTTTCTTGAATCCATTGATTGCTCGTTTCATATATCCAATAACAGTAGAGTCTCTATCTTCTTCCTCAAGAGCGAGTAAATCTCTTTCTGTTATTTTGCTTAGGAAAGAGCCAATGAAAACGTCATATGAAACGCTCATATCAATCCCTCCTAATGCTCAATCAAATCAACATTAAGGGTTCTTTCTAAAACTGAAATAGCCTTAATCGAATCAATCTTGCCTTCGCCAATTAAGACCTGAGCTCGATAAGCTAAGGATTTCTTCTGACCATCTGTCATCTCTGAAATTATGCTCTCAAGGGTAGCTGGGTCGTTCTCGAAAATCTTATCAAAATCCTCGATTCTGACAGCGTTCTTATAGTATCTACCTACTCCGAGATAATCTACAACCCATTCATCATCAAACATAAACCAGTTATTTATAAAGAAACTCTTATTTGAATTCTTTGCATTTCTCAATTCACGAAGCTGTATTTCCTGCTCAGCTCCAAATTCGTCCCACACAAAACGCTCTCCAGTACGTTTGCTCTTATAAATGAGCTGTCCTTGGAAACCATTACGAACTATTACATACTGTTCTGGGTCAATTTCCTTCGGAACGATTTTTACAGGTGCCGAAGCAGCAACAGTAGCAGTTTTCTTTGTACGAGTTTTTCTCTTAGTTGCGCTTGACTCATTTGGCTGTGCGGTTGTCTGTGTATCTATTGTATTACCTTCCATATTTTCTCCTTCTATTCAATATAGTAACGGGAGCATGTTTCAGCTCCCGTTGTATTTAAAGTGTATTACTCGCTAATCTCGTAGCGACCAACGCCAGAATTTCCACCAGCAAGTACGATACCCATACCGTACTTCTCACCGTAGAAATACTCCTGAGTGAAGTCAGCGTTCTTCATTGGGTCTCCCATAAGTACAATAGGACTTCCCTCGTAAACTACCTTGATAGGCTTGTCGTCTCCGGCAACGATTGTAAGCATATTATCGTCGAGAACGAACTCTGTTGAGCCAACCTTGTGACGCTGAGGAGCCTCTACAACAGGTGTTCCGTAGAACTTGCCTACATAACCTAAGTTGTAAACATCCTCTTTTGCAGAATCACTCTGAATTGAATCCTTGAGGTGTCTCAGAGCTTTCTTTGTACCGATAATAGTTGCCTTCTGACCATTAGCAGCTGCCTCTACATGAGAAATTACATCTAAGAGAGCATCCTCATCATATGTACCTGCTGTTGGGAAGAAAGCAGTACCGCCAAACTGATCTGCTGTTGCACCAGTCCAAAGAGTGTATACATCGTTGAGTAACTGCTGACGGAATGAGTTAGCTACGTCAGTGATGAAATCGTTGAAATCAACACGACCTGCAAGCACTCTGTTAAGCTCCTCATAGATACGAACAGTCTTAAGAGCTGTTGGAATAGAAGTCTTGCTAGAGCCTCCGAGTCTCTGACGTCTTACACCCTGTGTACCGTCAGCGGCCTCTGAGACAACAAATACATTCTTATCCTTAACGATAAACTCGTTTAAATCTCCCTCATTTACATTACGGAAATCACAAAGAGCATTGAAATACTCATCTCCCTGAAGACCCTCTACAACAGTGTTTGTAAGAATCTGCTCTACAAGAGAGAAGAGTCCTGGACACTCACCATCTCTAATCTTTTTATAATCAAGAATTGTACTTCCGCCATTTGCCTTGATAAGAGCTTCCTTTAAAAGCTTCTGTGAATCGGCAACGGAATATTTCTCAACCCTGCCCTTGTAGCTGTCAACGGCAAGTTTTACGATATCTTTAATTTCAGCCATTCTTTTTATCCTCCTTTAATTAATCTACCTTAATAACGTAGTATGTATATCTACCAGCCTGCTCGATAGCAATAATCTTGCCAACTGCTGTAGAACTAGCTGTTGCAGTCTTTGCGACGCTAAGCTTTGTTCCTGCTGCAAGCTCAACGATATCGCCCTTCGCTGGAGTTTCCTCTCCAACAAGAGCTTCCTTTGTTACTGAAAAGATGTTGCCATGTGGAAGTCTATAACCTCTAACGGACTTTCCAGCATCGTTTATAATCTCATCAAAATTACGGATTCTCTCATCATAAGGAACCTCTGGTGCAGCAACGAGTACGATATCTGTAATAGGTGTATTTGCTGCTACATTCTCTCCAACAAATACCTCCCTCTCGTTATCTGCGAGTTTTACTGCCTTTAAAACGCTTCCGTTCTCAATAGCAGTTGGTGTAGTACCATTTGCTCCCATATACTTTACGGAAACAAGTTCACTGCGGTCAGTTGTACCGCTTAAGCTGTCTGTTCTAACAACGCCATATTTAGCCATAAATATTTATCCTCCTTATTACTGTTTTGTTGAGAAGCCAAACTCCTCAAAGACTCCGCCATAAGGCTCGTCTGTTCTGTTATTGTCTTTTGGAATTACAGGTAACTTTGGTGTCTTCTTTGTAAGACTAAAGTTTGAAGGGACTCCCTGCTTGCCCCTAATTGCGTAGCATAGTGTCTCAAGATCATCGAGTTTATATTTCATGCAATCTTTATCGCACTCATCCTTAAGTAATGAAAACTCCTCAACATTCTCCAAATCTGTGAACTTAGAGAATATATCTGCAATACCTGTTTTGCGCTCTGTTTCAAGAGCAGCCTGTTCAGCACTTGCCTTAAATTCTTTCAGTTCATTTAGCTCTGACTCCATTGATTTTGCTGAGTCTGTTGCGGCTTGGAACTTTTCCTCAAATTCGGCAGCCTTAGAAGACTCTTCAGAGATTGTTCTGCTCATCTGATCGAATATCTCTGCAAATGGGGAGATTTGCTCGCCCTCATCAAAATCTACAATCGAATATTTCTTGCGGGTCTTGCTTGCTGCGTCGATTGTGATTGTGTCGCCATTAACTGAATACTTAAATCCATAAAGCAACCAATCGACCTTATCCCAGCAGTACACCTCCAGTGTATCTACGTCATGATCTACATATAAATAACGTGGGTAATCACCCCAGTCGCAATGTATCTGCTCGATAGCAGAGAGCTGAATATTTAACTCCTCTGTGACAGCACTTGCTAAAGCAAACTTGCCGTCTTTATTAGGCTCTGTTTTACTATCAGCAATGGCCTTGAACTTTAACTCAAGTTCCTCAATCGAGAAATCATCTATAGAAAAATCAAGTGTGTCTACATTGATACTGTACTTTTCAATTAATTCCTGTTTACTCAAATCGTTATTTCCTCCTTCCATTGATTTTTGTTTGTTTATAGTGTCAACCTCTTTTGAGGTAGTGACTTTTTTGTTATAATCTTCAAGAGTATCCTTTAGCTCAAGCATCATCTGTGAAAATTCCTGCTTGAAGTTATCCTTTGAGAATGTAAGAGCAGCTGACTCATAGCATGGTGTAATTCCAATCAGCGTTAAAGCTTTAAAGTAGAAATCTGTAATCTGGTAAATACCATCAACTTTTTTCCCATCAGTGATATTGATTTCCATGCTCTCAGCGGTAATACCGTTTTCCTTAATCAACTGATAAGCTTCCTGTCTCTTCCAGAGAATTACCTCCACACAAAGGTATTCGTGCTCGGTACCGTTCTCCTCAGTGATTGTCTGCCAGAATGTTTTAGCTGACTCTGGTACAACGCCTACTGGTTGTGTAAGCTGTACCATCTTTAAGTCGCCATCATCTGTATAAATAAGCTCTACATCATGCCCGCCTAGGGTGTTTGTATCTCTGTCGTAGTTACAGACAATAGGACAGTTGTAGATAGTCTTTAGACATTTCTCAAAAGTTTCCTTTGAAATTGAACTCTTATTTTGATTCGCTCCGTGGTATGCTACACGTAGGATTCCCGTATCAAATGATGGGTTAATTTCACACAGGTCGGTTAAAGATGATGCAAAGGTAAGATTTAAAGTATCTGAGTCCATCAATAACCTCCATTAAAAATAGCCCGCATAATTGCGAGCTATAAACTAAAGCACTAAAGAGTTTGATAATACGCCATGTTGAATTGCAAGACTAAAATTTTCAGCCTCTCCATTTTCAAACACGTATGCTTTTTTATCTTTATTTGTTATTTCTTGCAGTAAGGAAAAACCCTGAGACAATAATTCATCTCTGTCTTCCTCACTAAAAACATATATGAATTTCATAATTCACCGCCTATCCCCAATCATCACGTTGTTCGGATGATTGTTCTCCACTATCAGTTAATTCAGTTCCTTCTGACGGAGGACGGCCTCCCTCATCAGTCAGAGCTTCGCTATCAGTTGTAACCTTTCCGCTCATCTGAGTTGAACTTTGTAAAGGAACAAAGATATCCTGAAGTTGCATGACTTTCGTCTCTAAGAATGACATATTATCGAGCTCAGCCTGACCAAGCCCCTGACTAGCTGCATACATGGAGATTGTTGGGAATCCATAAGAAGCAGCTTTTAGATATGCGTCACCCATTTCTTTTCTGTTAAAAGGCGATACATCAAGGAATGTAACCTTGAAATTCTTTCCATAGCTTTGTGCTTGGAGGAATCTATTTATAGCGTCCTCAATGCTACGAACAATTCCAAATGTCATACCCTGATCCACTTTAATTGAAAGAGCAAGAGCGTTTGCTGAAGCCTTTTCATTATTGAATAATAATGAAGAGACACCCGCTGAAGTAAAAACATTCTGCTCGGCATCTGCAATTGTGTCAGTATCACCGGTATTAGATTTCTCAAATCCTACCTTGCTTATCTCCATAGGAGAGAGTATAGAGCCTATCTCTTCCGGCAGAACAGCATCCAAATTCTGCCAAAATTCTTTCGCTTTATTAAAGTCGATGCCCCAATTGCCGTCTTTGTCCATCGGCAACTTCATGACAATCATCGCGTAATTTTCCAAAGCGGTTTTCGATAGTTTTAATTGTCTATAATCCTCTAAGTCATACAATTCCCTTAAAATTCCTATGAATGGCGGGAGAGAGTATTGTAGAATATCGTTATTGACCTTTATTGCGAACGATGTAGGAGAATCTAACTCCAGCCATCTCGCGGTACGATTCCTTTGATAAGCCTTATACTTTGTTGCAAACTCTGCCGGATAAAAATCCAGTAGAGCACCGTGTGAATCAAAGTATGAAAAATCGAAACTTACGTTTAACACATTTCCTTCTATTGTTGAGATAGCACAATAATCACTCGGAAGCTGCTGTATTGTGATATTGTCATTTGTTACCCACATAGTTCCGTAAAATGTATCTTCCCTAAGACACACCGTCAATATTTTAGGAAACTGTGTCTTGATGTTCATAGCAGATAAAGCGTTCAATACTTTTCTGTAATTTCGGTTTATAGTTTTCGGATTTGCCGATGTCGGGTCAATCTTATATGGTGTGACTACATACGACAAATCTGTTAGACTTGCAAAGTATTGTATAATACGTCTGAAATGCGATGACGCACCATAGATATAAACAACAGCATCTCGAATCTGCGTTTCGTATGTATATGGATTAGTAAGATATTTCTGTATATCTTCTTTTGAATAGAGTGAAAACGTAGGAGTTGTTGTATTATTGTTTAAGTCTCGTGTAATGAGCTTGTTTAACACAGCAAACTTATTCGTTATCCCTATCATGCCGGAGACATCTTTGATGTCACCAGAATTTTGGTTTTCCATGTAATGCGTTCACCGCCTTTCCGTATTTATTTTTGTTGAATGATTTTGGAGCTTTAATAATAAAATTATCTGTGGTATCAAAACTCATGCTTTGACGCTTGCACATTTTATTTTCAAGCTGCATAGCTACATAATAGTTGTATGATAAACTTGAATATCTATCTTTTCGCATACCAGACCTCTCTGTCAGCTTTACTCTTCCCCCAGCTTCTTCATACTGAAGTTTTGTAAGCTCGTCGATTAATAGTGTGGTATGGATATATGGCAACTGCATTTTCATCTTGTCTGAATCAGATAAAGACGGATATCCCTTTAAAGCTGATAGATATTTTTCAGCATCGTATTCTGTAGCAAGAAGTCTTATTCTTCCACTCTTAAATGCTTCTCTTAGCATAAAAGCACAGTCCGAATTAAATTGCGCACTTGCTTTTATAGACCAAATTACTTTCTGCGCTCCAATAGTAGTACACCTTGAAGCCATTTCAGGATTGTTGCAGCATGAGAGTGCAGGATAAAGTTCACCCGTGTCAGGGTCTACCATGTCTCTTGAAAGTGCATCATATACACCTAATCCAAGACCATTTGTATCTAGGACGATATAGTCGCACTTATATTCTTCATATAACTTTCGTATGGTTAAAGCCTGCTCGTCTGTACGCATTCCCTCATAGGTATCCGTATAGATGATATTATTAGAATATCGTCCGGCAGTGGATGGTTTCATCTGATTTATAAAGACAGCGGTAGCATCGTTATTATTCTTTCGGCTTGACATCAAAGCGATATCCGCAGATAGGATTCTAATTTCACCGTTGTGCTTTTCCTGTATTCTGATGAATGGATTATTGCCAAGTTTAGATGCAATCTCATCAGGTAACATAGGATATTTAATTGTTCTATTTTTGGAAATATTAGAGAAGTCAAAGAAGGCTCCATCTTCTGAACCAAAGAATAAAGCATCCATCTCCATCGACCACTTTACTTCACTGAAATCACTTTCCGACATATCATCAGCAACTGTCTCAGGGTCGAGTAATCCTTCTTCTATCGAAAGTTCATATGGGAATCCGCAGACAAATTGTCTACGTCTTTCATCTTTCATTACTTCAAATGTATCTAAACATTTTGTGTAACTCCAGTGATCCTTAAAATACGCGGAGCTAAGATACATGGTTAAGTTTTTCTCCTTAGCGTATTCGCGTTTTTTCTCTGCATCTGATAGTTCTTGATATTTTGGCATTCTTCTAAGAGTCAAGAATTTCTTTAATACTGTATCAATAGTATCTTTAGAAATAAGTCTATACTCGTCCAGCAGTAGCACATTACATCTGTTACCTCTCGCAGAGTCAGAGGCGGTAACTACTTTAATTACACTGGTATTAAAGAATACAATCTGAGCATTTGTTCCGTTAATTTTTGATTGCTTATCGTCAATTTCAGCCCTCAGTTCTTCTGATTGTGGCTTTAATTCAAGCAAGATTTTTTCGAGTACATTTATAGCCTGTCCTCGAGTTCCCGACGCGATGCAAATTTTCGTGCCAGGATATAAGATGCATCTTACGACGCAATAAATTGCACTAATATATGTTTTTCCGAGACCACGACATGCAATTAACACGAACGTAGTGCTCCAAAACATCATCGTAAGTAAAATTCTTTGAAACAATCTCAATTGGATATGTAAGTAATCCTCGGCAAATTTATCTGGATTTGCACGATAAAAGGAGCCCCAAATAGCAGCTCCTTCCATAATAGACTCTAGTCTACTCATTATGCTTATTTTCCTCAGATTCTTCAGAGTATACTTCAGAGAGAAGAGTTTCCTCATCATCATCGTTATACTCAGGCTTTTCTACACGAAGCCTATTTATCTCTTCTTCATATAGCTTCGTATATCCATTCTTTATGCCAAGCATCTTACATAAGTGACCCATCCAAGTAAACACATATTTCTTAATATGGTTTACATCCCTAAGAGAACTATCAATCTCGGGGAGAGGTCTTTTATTTTCATATTTATATAGCCAAACTCCAAGTGGAGTATTTGTAAAAGCTGAATCCGGCTCAATAGTCTTTTTCTGAGCAGGTTTCAGATTCAAACTTCCAATAAGTGTGTTAAGAGAATTGACACTCTTATCAATAGATTTCCCGGCCGCAACATCTTTTGATATGCTTACCTCAAGATTACAGAGTTGTCGCATGAGAACATCGCTACCAATGTCCGAACTGTTATCTCCGGAAAATGCGTCAGGAAACTTTTCAGCGTAATATTTACGTCTTTGTTCAAGCTGCTCGTACATCTCCGGGCTATATCCTGACCCCCAGAAGTCCACAACTTCCTGTGGGATTTCTATTTCTTTTTCATCAGTCTGTGCTGGTGATATAATCACCGGCTCTGTATCTTCAACTTCTTTATCAATATCTTTAGAAAAATCAAAATTCCAAAGATTACCGTTATCTAGTAAAGTATCATCATAGCTCTTTCCTGTGCACGCAGTATTATTAATACGTGCAATATACTGAGCCATTAAAGACCTAACGGAGCTTTTTTTTGATACGCTATCAAATATTGTGTCGCTCCAATATAAATCTAGCTTACGACATACCTGTCTGACGGCTGCTTTTGAGTCATTTGACTGAGCAAGATATTTTGCGTATAAACCATCTACGCACTTGCTGCAATACGGAAGATAGCCGACTCCCTTATATAGCTCTCCATATGTTTTATAGAAATTACCACGCCTTCTACCATAACCTGTACCGCATTTATTGCATACGATTTTATCTGCATCTACTTCAATAGCCATTATACTCACCGTCCTCTAATTCCTGTTCTCCATCTACAATGTCATCATAGGCATCAAAAATATCATCTTCATCGGTATCAGTGTGAGCAGTGAATCCTGACAACTTGTCAGCCAATGATAACTCGTATAGCTTAGCACTTCTTTTTAAGTCTGTACCAGACTCAAATTTTGTAGTGTAGTGCCCCGGTATTTCTGTCTCTTCTCCAGTTACAGGATGTTTACCGGTTCTAGCTTTGCGATAGTTTAACATAAGAGTACCAAAACCTCTTATAGATACAGATTCGCCTTTCTTTATACTATCCATGATTACGGCAAGTAAGGCATCAACAACATTTTCTATATCATCATTGGTAAAGATTACCCCTTTATCTGTTTTCTTTACTACGAAATCTTTAGAATTCCCTTCATCATCAGATATATGGAGTACCTGTTTACGTGACGAGATAGGTTTCCTAATATTATTTTCCCGCATGACAGTAGCCGTGCGTCGAACCAATTCCTTTCTGTTCATATATTTCTCCTTTTACTCTATATATCTCCAAGTCCTTTTTGATCTGGAACTGCAATATCTCCATTTTTGAAATACATTCCGATTTGTTCTACTGCATCTATATCTGTATAGACTTTGCACATATCAGATGATTCCCAACCTACAATCTCTGTGATAACACTATCTGGAATACCAGACCTTACTAGAGATGTAGTAAAATAGTGTCTTAAACTATGTATATATGCAGGCTTCCCGGCAAGACGAGAGAATGTGTTAGACCAGCTATTAATAGTTGATATCTGAACATGCTCAGAAGTATTTGTCTTGTTAGGAAACAGCCATTCACTTTCTATTCCATCTTTTTTGCGCTTATTCATCCAAGCATCGAGATATGGCTTAAATTTCTTCGCCAGTGTGTAGCACTTAATCATTTTTCCGCCGCCTCGACCCTTTGTTTTAATAGGAGCGCTTTCATATAAAGCTCCGTCGCAGACAAGCCGATTCTCATCAAAGTCGCTTAATTTAAAACGGCATAATTCAGACTTCCTTCTACCGCTATACATACCTAATGCAAGATAGCAAGCCTTCTCATAGTCTTCTCGATTTATAAGATTATCCAAGAGAAGCTCCAGCTCTTCGTCCTCCCAAACTGTCTTTTCTCGCACAGGATGATTGACTGGGTTCTCTACTTTCTTAATTATGTTTCTAAATTTAGGAAACTCGTCATCTAGCACATTTTCTATAAAATTGCTAAGAGATGAGAGAGAAGCTTTAAGCCTTCTTATCCTAGCAGGGCTATTTTCATTGTTAGACAATAGCCAATTTTGATATGCAACAACATTCCTTTTTGACCAGTTAACAAAGAAGGTGTTATTGTTATGCTGTAAACACCATACAAATGCTATCTGAATGTCGTTTTCATATCCATTGATTGTAGTTTCACTTCTTTGTACAGACCTCAAATAGTCTTTAAAATCCTCAAGAAGTTGTAAATTTTCCGGATTTACTTGCTTCAGTAGTTCCGGACTTGTTATAGCGTTCATTTTAGTCTTACGTCCCATATCACAAGTGCCTCCTTCAAAATTTATTTGTTCGTTTCTAAACTCAATATCCAGTCTTATTGTGGCTTGGATACATACAGACTTAACGAACATAGTCTTTAATGGGATAGTGGGTGGGGCTGGATTCGAACCAGCGATGCCGTTAGGCGCCGGATTTACAGTCCGGTGCGTTACCGCTACGCTACCCACCCATAAGAGAGAACCGTGCGCCCTATTTTATGGTTCTCTCTTACAACAATGGTAATGCGAATTTATATTAACCCGTCGAATATCGACAGACTAATACCAAAATTTACTGATAACCTGTCAAGAATGACGACTTAGTTATCACACTTTAGACGATATTCCGCGTCTAATCCATCAGCTTCATTCATAATAAGTAGAAGCTGAGATGGGGTTGAGTATAGCCTCTTCCCATTTGCATAATCATCAGCACCGCATAAGGCGCCGCAGAGCATAGAAGTAATTCCCAGCTCTTCAAAGCTTTCCCTATGATGCTTATCACCGAGCAGAACATATTCGATGTTCTTTCCGTACTTTTTTTGGAATAGGGTAGTAAGCAATCGCGGAGAAGATTTCACACTATCGTTATCTCCATGTGCTGCACAAATCTGATGTCCACATGCATCTATAAACAGAAACTCATTTCCTGTATCATCCATAATATGTATGTTGTCATATATACTTAATCTTGGTGTCAGCCACCAAGGTACAAGCCGCTCCATATTGTCGCGGTGAACATTTTCGTTTTTACTTGGAATTGTTCTTGCATGATTTCCATAAGTGACGTATACATATGTTTCTGGAACACATATACTAAGCCGTTCTATCGTCTGCGCTAGCAATTCTGTGGCTTGCATAAGCTGGTCGCATACTAACTCTTCTGATGCAACACGAGCACTTGTATGAATTGCCCCATGAATTAAATCGCCAAGCACGACTATATGTAATTTATTACATTTATGCAGAGCTATTTTTCTTGCAGCTTTTTCTGCTATATTAATAACTCTTTCTTTACAGATCATGGTATTGAATGAATTAAAGGCATTGTCCGTTTTTAGTCCATAATGCCAATCTGAGAGTACTAACACGGCCTCCGAATCGGATGTGTCGCCTGTAAAATTTATATAGCTGTCGTTGTTGTAAAGACAACCTATTGTCTTAGGAAGTGCCTTTGCTGAATTACAAAGCTCGGATATCAGATGCTCATACCTAGCATCTATTGTTACTAGCTTATTGTATTCTCTTCTCTGATCGTAGAAGCGTTGACTCTCTTTCCTTAGGTCAATTAATTTTGAATCTAACTCTGATAACATTTCAGAGTCTTTAATTCTGTCCCTAGACTCGTTATCTAGTAATTCAAGTGTACGTTTGCTTCCGTACATCATACGTCTTGCCACATCGCTTGAATAAGCCTGTCCATATACACGCTCAGATAACTCGGTATAATCTATATCTGAGAGAGTTCGGTCTACAAGCTTACCGTAGATTAATCTTTTATGATAATCCAGCGGTGTCTCCTGTGGTTGTTTATCAATATTCAAATACAGATACCTGCCTTTCTCCTTGTGCTCATAACGAAGGTGCCTATATTCCCCTTCATACAAGAATCTCATCAAAATGCTCTAACTCATTGATAATCAACAAGTTAGAGCAATAGCAAATTTATATCCGTATAAAAATTTTTGAAATTAAGCGTTTTTTCGACGACGCATAATATAGTTTACTCGTTGCTGAACTGCGATATCAGTAGCACACGATTTACAAAATTTCTGCTTTCTGCCTTTCTCCGGGTCTGTATATTTGACAGTTATACCACAGTTGCAACATTCAAAATATGGATTACGCTTACTTTTACGATATTCATACTTTAAAAATTGATAACCTAGATTTCTAAAATCATTAATATCTAATACGACCTTATCGTCTGATACATAATTAACACGCACATTTGTATTATCTATCTTTTTTGAAAAGCGTATTAGCCCAAGTTCCTTAAGCTCACCATAGAATTGGCACTGGCGCTTAATTGATGTATTGATATTGGCTAAGGCCATGATTTCATTATCTTTATTATTTACCCAATAGTCGGTATCCGGGGATACCTCATGCCAATATTTAGCTAAGCAAAGGAGTGTAAACGCTAATCTCTGCAGTTGCTTGCCGTTTAAAGATTTTATTGTTTGCATTTCATTTTGTGTTATATGAATGCTTTCTATGTATATTGCTGGATATTTAATAGCGCTATTAATTGCATATTCAATGGCTGCCTCCCATTTTGGAAGAGAAGTGAGAGGGTCGCATTGAATCAAAAATACTTCGAGCTTTTGTCTAAGTTCACCTCTTTTAGAATATCCGTTATCTATATAATATCTTGCGACACGTTTAAGTGTCTCCGATGGTTTACTCCCGAGAGATTTGGACTGAACCATCTGTTCAGCCCATTCATTTTCTTTTAATACTATACTCATTCATTTCCTCCTAAATCTTTAATCATAAGTGTAAAATTCTCACCACAGTACTGAATATCTCCATCTGTGTGTTTAACAGGAAATGATATGATATTGTTATTATGGGAGAGTAAGTTATGTATAATCTCTGTTCCACACATGCTCCATGCAAATCTCTTAGACGAACTTTTTTTATAGCACAAATCTAAAACAATATTGCAGAGAGCTTCTTTATTAGAACAGACCTCATCGCAGGCTGCTCTGAAATCCTCATTAAGCATATTTAACTCTGTAAATGCTTCATACTTGTCTATCTTTTCGTTTTGAGCAAATATAGCGTAATTTTGAAGCTTCTGATTGTATTCATCATATAAATGCTTAATAGTCTTATATTGTGAAACAGAATACGCTACATCGCTTTTCATAATTGTATAATCAAATTTTTCTCTAAATTTATACTTCTTGATATATCCATCGAACTCTTGTTCAAATCTACGACATATAGTATTCATTACACAGTCTCCGGTTCCTACAGGCATCCTGTATTCGTAATATCTTAAGAAGTCTGATTGAGCATCTGAAAGCATTTCTTCGGGCAAAGCTTTTAACTCGTCCACAGTCATTTGAAATTCTCTTAGACAATTTCGGTTAGTGTTCTTTATGTATTGGTTATACTGCTTCATAAGAGCAGGATATATGTATCGCATAAAATAAGGCTTCTTGTCTGCCAATATGCGTCGGTTAAAATCTTTGACATCTTCATCCTCCATCTTATTAACGGTATGTCTATCATGCCAATATCTTGGCATCGGCTTACAGATAATTCCTTTGGATTTGTCAATTGAATTTTGTTGAAATAACTGTCCGCATCTTATTCGGTAGGAGAGTACTTTGTATTCCTCACTGTCTTTCGGATAGTGTGAGCGCGCTTCAAACATTGATGTAATGTAATTTGTAGTCTTTCCAATATCGTTTCCGAAACTCTCTATATTTGATTTAATAAAGGCCTGCTCGTCCGGTATCGTTTTGGCAGCCTTTCTCTGAGCACACATAAGAGCAGGAAGGACTTCAAGCTTACTTACAAGCACATGATTATCTGAAAGCATTACTAAGTCTCCATCGTTATCCATACCGTTTAGTGCGGCCGCTGCAGTGTCCCATGCATTAAATATGGTACAGGTCTTCATATATCTATACCAAAAGCTTACACGCTCATTGCTTACAGGATGGACTAGCCTTATATTATTATGGCAAGTCATAGGAGCTCTGAAACAAGCCAAGCTTTCAGCATTGCAATCACTCCAGTATTTGTTGTATATTTCTCCGGCGGATAGAAGACCAGTTACCTCAAGCCCAAATATACTCTGACATAATGCATAAGGGTCTCCGGAAACGATAGAGTAGTTACCATGTACTTTAAGTACCCCCACTTTAGCCTCGTTAATCCTGTTCTTAATTAACTGATAAATTGAATTTTGAATAAAAGGGTCATAAAGCATATCCGGATTAATCATAATAGCCTTAATGAAATCATCGTCCATACGCTCAATATTATTCTCATTTAACCCAGTGCCTTTAAGGAAAAGTATCGTTTTCTTCCAGTCACCGTGTAGTACATCACGAATCTCATTCATGGTAGGAGCGATAAGCTCGTCTATATCATCATCAGACAAGTCATAGCTCTGTATAAACTGATAGTTCAAAGAATGCTCATTTTCAAGCTCTTTTGGACAGGTTTTAGCTATTCCAAACGTATATCCATTATCAAGGGAATTTTTAACATAGTCATCGCAGCTATCATAGCTATCCCATAATTTAACCATTGACGTAGTTAAAATGAGTTCTACGTCACGGACATCTACATCATTTCCCCATGCATCTTTAATGATATAATTGCCATCAGCTACCAATTCAGCGAACTCAACAAAATCAAATGTGAATGCCATCCCTTTTTCAAATGAGAATCGAGTGTTAGCTCCGCTAATGACATAATCAAGCTTGAGCTCCTTGCTCCATCTTTCGGCCAGCGTTGGAAGCATAATTCCAAAACCGTCTGAAGCATTGAGATCAACCTTCTGATTACGCTGCAGTTCCATTGTTGGTTCCCCTTCACACTCATCAGTGAGATATATAATATCCGATAGGAATGATGTCTCGCAGTCATTCACAACAGCTATACCTTTCGGGAAAGATACTGGAACAGAAGCGGAGCATGTCAATGCCTGATACGCTTCGAGCTTAGCGGTTACAAGTTCCTTATCAGGATTACGACCGTTGGCTATTCGGTATTTCAGTGTATCGACCACACGCTCGCTTACGAAAACGATAGTGCTATTTTTTATCCCACCATTAGTTCCGAGCAGACGCTTATATTTTATTCCGTTAATGGTAAAGCCTTTACTAGCTCGGTAATAATCCTTCTCCTTGTCTATAATCAAGGCCATATAGTCAGGCTGAAACTGAAGCTTATCAAGCTGCTTATACAATTCCTTAATAGCATGTCTATTCTTTACACTATCTTCTCCATTGCGAAGAGTTTTAATTTCTTTCTTGATTGCTTTAGCTTGACTATCGGCATCTTGGATATCGTTTATTGAATCAATCCAACGAAGAGTCTGGCTACTTGCAAGAGATATTACTTCGTCATTTTTGCGCGCTTCTTCGATTGGAAGAGTTAATCGCCAGCGATTCTTACGAAGGCGACTGCTATGTATTTTAAAGATAAATTTTTGACAGGTTAGTTGTTTACTAATTTTTAACACCTCAATTCTATATATATTTAGCTTGATATACTAAAAATAAAAACCATATGGGTTCTCATCATCAGCACCTATATATTCTCCATATGCGGCTCGGTAGTTCTCAAGTCCCTCATCAATCATTCTCTTAATCTGTTTATCATTAAGTAACTCGTCATCGACTGGGTAGAAGCTTCCGCAAGCCACCTTTCTGTCTATGCAGCCATCTGCATAAAGACAATTTGCACATTTACGTTTTACCATTCTAATTTCCTCCTTTGGTGATATATTTATTTTTGTTTGCTCTCTTCGTATTTATTGGATAAATCATTTATCCAGTTTTTAAGTAAGTTTCTCATCCTCTTACTTGGTATGTATATATTTATATCCAATCCATCACGGATTGCCGACCGCCATATCCACTGAATCATAATTGATAAAGCATAACGGTCTTTATCGAAATCGTATCCGCTGTTCTTATAAAAAGTAACGACATGCCCGTTAGGGAATAGATTAACTGGATATACCAACGTATTCTTGTCTCGATACTTATTGGTAGCCTTTATAGAAAAAGCTAAATCACTATTCCAAAACCCTTTGCCTCTGATTTTGCCCCAGTAGCTATTATATGTTCCACATAACCTTCGTTCGGGAACCGAATTGGTCTTTCGATTAAAATAATTCCATATATTAGCTCTGAGCTTACCTACATCGTCCTCATGTGTTTTATACCAATTCATAGATAAGTCATGTTTTCCGTCCCCGATAGCATTAAGCTTTTTATCCTCGAGTATATGTATCTTATCTTTAAGTGTGCTAACATAATCCGGAATATAATCAGGGTGATCCGTAAACTCATATTTTCCATCATCAGATTTATGCACACCGATATATGTATATTCGATATTATTCATCTGCAGGAATAAATCCATCTCCGAATTATGAAATAAATATGTGAGAACTATGACCTCATCTGCGGATTCCAAAAATTCCTTTGGGTATACCCAATACCACATTTTGTCATTTTTCTTTTTCCCAATTCGAATAAGAGGCCGAGACTCCATCATTCTAAACATCTTATATAATTTGTCTCCGCCATACTCTTTGGATGTCCTCACAAAGTATCCGGGTTTCTCCTCTACGACATGTCCAGAATCAACTGTGAGCATTACATCTCCATAAGATATACTATTATCCTGCTCAAAGACGGTTATCTCTTCATCTATTATGATAGTGTAATTCATCTTTTTTAGGAGCCTCAAGGTTTCCTTCGTATAATATAATGCTGCTTGATGCGTACTGGTTATGTTCCGCCCCGCTTCGATAAGGGCGGTAGTGTGTTTTGATTTACTGAATGAATACTTTGGATTAGTACTGCTTGGCTCAACAAAATGTGCGTCAGGACAAGAAGTATTAATCCGGCTGGCTTCATCCAAAAGCGGTGTGATATATAGGAAGCGCTTTTCTGGGTGCGCGTTAATATATGATATAACGGCACTAGTTTTGCCACTTCCCATGATAGCATCACATACTTTTACCATGTATTTTCCTCCTGTGAAATTGTATTTTGAAACCAAAATGGTTTCATTTTTAAAAATTACGCCTGTAACTCGCTGACTATCAATGCTGTTTTTGGGCAGCCCTAAATAGAAAACATTTTTTTAATCCTCCTGATTTAGATAAGTAAATTACTGTGACGTATTGGTAAATAATATATAGCGCTTATACATCGTTTGAATTAGCTTTATATTAATTATTATCCAGTAAATAAATTAATGTTGCTTGGAAATGCGCTATATCAATTTAGGCTTATTATACATTATTTTTATCCGCATGTCAATATATTTTTAGGCTCATATAAAATAATTGTTATTAAAATGAGCGCTAAAAGACACTGAAAGTGCTAAGTTAATTTATCCGCTTGTTACTGTCTTTTTATTTTGGATATTCATCTCTTGCATTTAATTCATCTAATAAAAACCCACTAACAAGCGGAAGCAAATGTGTTAAAGAGGCCTGATTTTGGGGATTGGAGTTGTATGTGGGAGAAAGAGCGACTTCCATAATATGTATTGGTGGCATTGGATAAAATACCATAACCACGGGGCACTATGTTATATTGTGGTAAAAAGTAACATAGAATTGTAGGACGGTTGACCCTTTGCGGTATAGCTTTTTTCGGATATATTAATTTAGCTTGACTATCAATATTTTTTGTGCTATGCTATAGACTCAAGATATTTTAATAAACACAATTCAATAACACTTCAACTTGTTTGTTAGAATATCAGCAACCAAACAACCAGACATAAGTAAAGGAGACAAAAACCATGTTAGAACAAAACAACCAAACAACCAAACAAACAACCAACTTTGAAACCCTATTAACCAACTTTGAAACCTTGCATATTAACGCGCCACATTCAACAGAATATAGCGACACTTTACAAGAACTTAGCACGGCTATAGCCTATTCAGTTTTGCGCAAAGTGATTGACCCACAAAGATATAACACACAAAGTGATAACGTTTCAAATAGTGGCTTCAATAGCCAACTTGTTAGCATTAAAAACGTGTTATATCGTGATATTCAGTCAATCAAGAATGTCAATGTAATAGAGCCGTTGTGTATCGGTCACACACTCAATGATAACGGAGATGACGTAACCGTTATTACAGATAAGTCATTGTATGAAGGATATAACAAGTTAGTAAGTCATGTTTTATCTGATGGAATGGACTTAGTGCAAGTTGCAAGTCTGGCAATACTCGAACAGTGTGACAGTGAACTTGTCAATGACTCTGAACTTGGATTTATTGCAAAACCGTACTATATAACACGACTCAAAAAGAAAATTGTTATCAAAAAGGAAGATAGTAAAAACGGCTATGAAACGATAGCCACTACACCGATACAAGAAGTATATCGAAAAGTCAGAAAATATATCCAGGATAACAAGTCACTACAGATTGACCCAAAAAACATGTATACATATATCGAACTTGATAACGACAGTAACGACGATGAAAACAGAATATACAAACGACTTGACAAGTACGCTGACTTAGGCGGAGTAAGTATCTCAAGCGGTTTTAATACGGTAGAGAATACAGTTATAAACCACATAGACAGCACCCACGGCGGACTATATACGGCAGACAGTGCCACGGTTGACACAATAGAAAAATTGATTGACAAATTGGAACTAACAACCCGACAAGCTCAAGTGCTCAAGTTACGTTTACGTGGCTATGGTTTAAAGGCTATCGGTACATATTTAGGTGTATCACATCAAGCTATAGCAAAGACCCTAAAGCAAGTACAAACGAAAGCTATTGACAAGTTAGGATTGACCCAAAAAACAGATAGACAAGCTAACTAAATAATCTTATTCACTGGATATAAAGAGACCGTTTTTCACGGTCTCTTTTTTTTGTCCAGCAAGGCAAGCCGACACGGTTGACCCTTTACGGTAGACAGTGAAAGCAAGCCACAGGCAAGGCAAGCGCGATTTCTAAGTTGTTTGCGCTATATAAACATACAACTTTTATAGCACGTTGCAGTACAGTGTAAAGCCACTGAGCGTGTATATTTCAGGGTATGCACGTAAATTACGGGTGTCTTGTTGATACGTCAGCAGGAGTAAATCCAACCTGAGCTATTGGTAAGTCTTTAGTAAAGGGCTTCTCTTTGAGGAGCTTTTTGTTATGGGCTTATGTCCATTGCTGCATAAAGAGGTTCCCGGCATGAGATGCAGCGGGCGGAAGCATGATATAGCACGTGATATCATGTAATTTCTGAATATGCACGTGCAAAGGGGCGCATGATAGACACCTCCACGTGGTGCGCCTTGTCAACGGATTTATCCGGCTGAGTCTATCAAATTGCTGAGAGGGCTACCAAGCCTTGAGGTAATAAGTGTCTATACCGAGGTCTGATTTTCAGAAATCGTGAGGGCTACCTGATGGCGGGTCATAAGTGAATATCGGCAATTCTAAACAGTTCCTCTTCTGTATAAAAAAGACGACGACGCCGTATATGTTAGTGAAAATGTACGTAGCCGGGCTTTATGCCCAATGGTGAGGGCGGATTTTAGTATCCGTCGGAGTTACGCTGAGTTAGATGTGAAACCAAGCCGTAAGCCGTATTCGTTAATATACGGCTTAGCTCGAAAACGTTCTTTGAGGGCGCGATTAAGGTAGTAGTATCACCACCCGAGGGTGGCTCGACTATATCCGAGGATGAACTGTCGGACTATTGCCCGTAATCTCGAGGGAAAGAAGTAGAGTGAAGAAAAATTACATAATACGCACTATAGATGCAGGTCTGTAGTGTTTCATATAAACTTATATAGAGCGCTTGAGACTGGTTATTGCAATTGGTCTTGAGCGCTTTGTTATGAGCTTATGCTCGTAAATGTAATTATTAAATCAAGCCGAATAAGGAGGAATCTGCTATGGCAGACGTAAAAGAAGTATTAGAGGCACTTGAGAGCAAAAAGCTTTCAAAAGAGGATATCAGAAAAGCTGTAGAGGAGCTTTGCGCTTCTTACAATGAGGCTTTTCAGGAAAAGAAGTATGATGTAGCTTCAGGTATCGAGGAAGATATGACTAAACTGATAAATCAGTACACGGCGCAGGCTCGTGAGGATTGTTTCAATGAAATCAAGACTTATGATGACCCTATGCTTGAGGCGGTGAAGCGTCTCACCTTTACGGCTATTCGTATAAAGGATATCAAGCAGGGTGATGACAAAATTCCTGTACGTACTATCGAAGAGGTTGAGAAACCTATCGACGTATTGAGGCTTCACAATTCAGTCAAGGGCGGAATCGGAGCTGATAAGCAGTGGATGTATAAGATTGAGAAATTCAATATGCTTATGACGGCGCAGAAGTGTATCGACCTAGGTCAAGACCCTAAAGAGGTCTATGACTGTATGACTATGCAGAAAATTAGCAAGGAAATCGACATGGGTAAGAATCCGACATCGAAGACAAAAATCCTTGCAACGCTTCAAAGCGTAGTACAGGCTATGATTGGTGAGGAATATAAGCCGGTATCGCATGATGTGAACTACCTTATGACGATATTTGCGAAGAAAAATCGCAAGGCTCTGAGCGTCACTTGTGCAAATCACCGATATATGAGGAACTACATCATGGAAATCTGTCACCGTATCGTATCTGGCGAAAGCTATGATGTCCAGTTTAAAAAGGAAAGCAAATAAAACGGGAATCTAAGGAATGCTATCGTATGAAAGCATTCCCTTTTTTATGCAAAGCTTTTATGCAAAGCGGAAAGGAATCACTATGGAATGGATTGGAAATCTCTCGAAGGGGAAATTAAACACCCCAGAGGGTCAGAAATGGATTAATGCAGCAAAGAAATATATGACTGAGGAAACAATGCGCTGGGTATGCGCAGAAACCTCGGACGGAACTAATATGGCTATGATTTCTACATACACAGACGGGGATTTTGTCTTTGACTGTGCGTATGATGGGAAATCCCGCGGAGACGAGATAGTAACCCGGGATATCGACGAAGCTCTTGATTGGCTTATGACAGCGGTATCGGGTAAGGTTCATATGTCATATGGCGAATTTAAGAAGCGTGTAAGCGCTCTTATCGCCAAGGCAGGTGGCGGAATTTCAGTTTGCTTCAACGTAGATTGGGAAAGAGGTCGCTATTATGCGAACTGTTCTGATGGTGTAAAAATCATCGGGAACTCGATGAGCTTTAAGGTATCTGTCAGATGGGGTAGCCACGGAAATCACGCTTCCGTAGCGGAATTATAGAGGTGCAGCATGAAAAGAAAGATTGTTTATACAGTTATTACTGGGGCGCTCATGATGGGCGCCTTTTTTGCAGGAAATTCAATCCATAATGGTGAATCAAGAAACATGGGAAATCCGGATTATGAGGTATCTAAAGCTCCGACTTCGGAAATTACTGAGGTTTCCGAGGCTCCGGAACCGACTGAAATGTCGGGAATCCCGACAGATGATATTGCGGATTATTATATCAATTCCTACGGATATATCACATTAGAACTTTGTGATGTGCAGAATGTTAATGGTGATCCGGGGAATCCGAAGTATATCGACTATCTGAGAGAAAAGGGGATACCGGATATAACCGAGGATATGCATGATGCTTATTTCGACCTGTCAACCGTAACTGGGTATGACGAGCACGACGGAATATTAACGCTGCACACAGAGTCCGGTGATGACTGGATAATCAGTAAGTGAGGTAGCGGCATGAGAAAATACGCAAGGTATTCTATAGAATGGGAAAATCCCTATTCGGGTTATGTCGCTGAAAATTTTCGCGAGGTATTGCAGGGCGTAATATGTCCGGGCTGGTGCTGGCAAAAGGTCAGAAATATGAGAAAAGATGGTATACGTATCGGACATATAGAGGCATTTAAAATGGTTTTCGGGTGGAAACGCAGGGAACCGGATGTGGAATTTAAACTATATATCGAGTATTCCCACGATGGTTCGGTAAAGACGACTATTTATCAGAAATGCGGATTACCTATTTATGAGGGAAAATCAATCAAGGAAGGTAAAGAGGCTCTGTCTTATCTATACGGGAATGACAAAGCGGATATATCTGATGAGCTTAAAAGTTATTTGGATACTATCTTACAGTGGTAAAACGAGGATTTTATTATGATTATCACAGGAATTATAGCGGTGCTTTTTCTCCTCGGAATTTCATTTCGAGGAGATTGTAGTGTTCCGGAATCTACGGCTCTAAGCGAGTCAGAATGGCATGAGCTACTTAAAGAAATTGAGAGGTATGAGACATGAGTATCAGAGAGAAAAGGCACAGGCTTAAACTTCAGAGGATAGCCGGGGGAATCATGTTAGTAATCGCTATGGTGATTGCTTGGGGAATAATGAAATTTTCCCCGGGTGAGGATATTAGCTTCGTATTTGTTATTATCGTTCCGGCATTAATGTGTCTATTCTCAAGACATCTCGTGTTATGGGATTTGGAGGAATGATATATGGATTTAACTGTAACTTATATCGTGAAGAAATCTGGTACGAGGGTAAACAAAACGTTTGACAGTGACTTCAGGTGCAGAGCATTTATTAGAAAGCTGAGGCATTCTAAAAAATGCCTGTTGGTGGCATACCCGTTGTTTATAGATTAGGAGGACTTATGACAAAGGAAGAGTTATGCGCAAAAATAAGCAAAGAAAATCTGCTTATGCGACAAGATGTAGAGGAAATTGTCACTTGCTTTACAGAGGAAATTGCTGCGGCAATGACGCGTGGTGAAAGAGTAACAATCCGAGGATTTGGAACGTTTTCGGCAGTGAAGCGGGAAGCCAAGAAAGCAAGAAACATTCATGCAAATGAGGAAATGATAATTCCCGAACACATGGCACCTAAATTTCAGCCATGTAAGGCGCTAAAGGAGAGAATAGAGAAAGGAGCATAATATGTCAATGCTAGTTGAGCCAGATGGAATCTGGCAATTCTTTGAGGAAAACCTCGAAGCATTGCAGAGCGGGGCAAGGTTAACCGTAGCTGAGCGCATGGAATATGGTATTCAAATTCTCGCTGGCTTCGATGATTATCCAAAGTTGATTGTCGAGCAGGATGAAGAGGAAGTATATGAAGAGTGTTGCTTTAATGCAAAAGATGCTAGCGATACTCTGCGGAGAATGTCGGATGATTATTTGACGTCTAAGGCAATTCTTGATGCTATGGATGAGGAAGAAGCGGATTCTGTGGATGATGAGGATTATGCAGATAATGATTTAGAAATTGAAGTTACAGAAGATGATATAAGGGAAACAACCCGCGACTTCATCTCATATGTAACAGGGCTTTCTGCAATGATGATTTCTGATAAAGAATTAGAAGACTGCACGAACCATTTCCTTGAGTACTTAGCAAGAAAATGGGAACACACGGATATAGTTCGTCCAATGAAGCTTAAGGACGCAGATACGGGGGAATCTTATTTTACGCGGCATCCATACGAAGATATTGTATGGAGTGACCCTGATAATCCGCTCTATAAGCCAGCTGAATAAAGCTGGTATGCTTGCCAATGCTCAACTTCCGGGAATGCCAGCCCAAGTGCAAGCGGATAACGCTAATGGAGTAAATACATAGAAGAAAAGGAGATTAAAATTATGGCAAAGATCAAAACATTAGGAGACGCAGTAGTAGTAGTTTCAACACTTAAGTTCGAGGATATCAAGTTCCTTGAGAAGTATCGTGAGGATGCTTTAGCACTTAAGGGTGGTGAGGATAACAAGGAGATTATCTTCAGAGTAGGAGCTAGCGGAACACCTGGCGCAAACAAGTACGGAATTACATTTGAGGGTGCAACAAGAGACGAGGCTAAGCAGGCTATCTTAACTCTCTCACTCAACTACGAGGGCGAGGATATCAAGGGCTATATTGCAGACCAGCTCGGTTCTACAATCACTCAGCTTGAGAAGCTTGAGGAGACTGTTCCAACAATCCTTGCAGAGGTTAAGGCTGAGCGCGAAGCAATCGTATCTTCAATCGAGATTGCATAGTCTTGGTCTTGAAGATTCTCCGGGCGGTAAATCAATTACCGCCCTTACAATTTAATACGGTACCAATTAATTAACAATACATATGTAGAACGAAAGGAAAATATTATTATGATCAAAGTTACAATCGGAAACAACGTAAAGAGAGAGTCAGTTATCATTGATGAGGCAACAACACTTCGTACAGCGCTTGAGGATGCAGGCGTAGATTACACAAGAGGAACAATGCACTTAGATGGTTCATCACTCCAGCCGGGAGACCTTGATAAGTCATTCGCTGATTTTGGCATTAAGGATAAGGCATTCCTTCTTAATGTTGTTAAGGCTGATAACGCAAGATAGGATAAGCTGCAATACAATTTCATATGGAAACAACCCCCGCTTCGGCGGGGATTTTGGGAAGATAAGCGCACTGCGGCGCTAGGTATATTAGATAGCTTGTAAAATAAACAATAAACTCTTTTGACATGGTTGGTATGGTTTTACATACATAGTATCTCTTTTTAAACATTTAATCCCATTGCTATCTAATCGGGTTCGATTCCCGGTCTTCCCTTCCCTAAAAATATAGTTAAGGAGGAATTATTATGTTTAGAGATATAATTTCTGAGACGCCCTTTACTTCGTCTCAGGCAAATGTCTATTTCAATAGTGTAGTTCAGGGAGAGTATTGGAGAGGAAGCGATGCAACATTTCTCTCAACCTTAAGAGCTCTTCTTGCAAAAAGGAAAAAGCAGGAAGACCCTACAATACGGCTATCATATAGCGATTCGAATTATTCTAGTGGCACCTTGGCGCATAATTCTGATACAGATATCGCAAGAGCATTATCTCGTTGGGCAAGCCTCGATAAAGGAGAATTCAACATTCATGATATCAGAGGAACCGAAGAGGAAATATGCCAGCAATTTAGAATCTTGAGGGAAAAATTCACATCATGTAGAAATGAGTTTACCCGGGTAGAAAAAGTATCATTATTCTATCGCAAGTCATTTGCTGTTGAGTGTTTTATAAATCAGCAGGACTACACTGTTATGCTGTTTGTTGAAAATTTAACGGCGAAAAGATTACATTATTTACAGTGTGGTATATTTGCCATGATGCCTTGGTATTTCGACCCGACCGAAGGAGTAACAAAGAGCGAGATGGCTTTAATAGAAGCACTCAAAGATGGCGATGCTGCTGCTTATATCAATATCTTAAAAGAGATAGCTGATGATTTCGATTTCAGAGAGGCATATATAAAATCAAGCTTATCAGAAATAGAAAAACGTTCGTGGGCGCAACGCTTAGAAAGAGTCGAGCATAAGATACATCAGGTGGAGAAAGATATCACAGGCTATAACGATTCTATTCGTCATCTCCTCGCGAGCAGAAATGAGCTCCTAATTGACCAAATAGGAATTAAGACAAAAATGAAAGAAGAAAATGCGGAATCGGAGCTTATTGACTATTTTCTTTGTAATAAAAAAATAGAGTTGGCTACTGTTACAGGGGATGAAATAACCTTTGTAGTTAAGGATTATGTAACATATTTTGATGAAGATATGGTTGAATCTGTGCTTGATAATGAATACAGCTATGTATATGATCCTGGTTGTGATACGGATGTATCAGAAATTGTAGCTCCCGAGGATATGAAAAAGCTTATGACAGCTATTTTTATAGACCAGTCATTGCATATTAAGTTCTGCGCAGCATATACAATTAGTCTAGGTGAGGGTGTTAGAGCTTTAAGAGGCTACCATTACGGGATAGACTATAACGATTGTATGCCAAATCCACATACAGATAGATATGAATGTTTGGGAACTTATCTTGGTGAGATTAATGATTGTCTCGGCAGGAATGATACAATTGGAGCAATAGAACAGTGTATTGCAAGCTGCAAGTCTCTGAACTTTGGAGATTCTACAGTTATGGAAGTTTTTATGTCTAGGTTATACAATCCTGATGATGAATACGACTATGATAAATGCATTGAGCTTCCGGATGGTAGAACTGTTGATATTGTACAAGCTATTGCATGGATGAAAGAACAAGATGAAAAAGATGAAGAAAAAGAAGAGAAAGCAACTGAAACAGTTGAGGAAGGAAAAGAAAATGAGTAGACCTATAAAGTTGTCCATTGAACAGGCAGAAGCATTTAAAAGAGAGTTCGCAGATATCTTAGCTGCTGGAACTTTTCCCGAAGGTGAGATCAAGTTTTCCAAAAAATTCGAGACATGCAAGAACAAAGCAACACTATATTTCAAGGAAAAGGCATGGCAAAAAATGACATGTCTTGTTGATGAGATAGATAAGGAAGTTGCGTGGCATGGAATTGCTAAGCGATATGATAACGATGGCGAGAATGCTGCCTATATCATCGAAGATATCCTCGTATATCCACAGAAAGTTACCGATGCTACAGTTACAACCGACCAAGTAGAGTATCAGACATGGCTGATGGATAGAGATGATGATGAATTTAATAACATAAGAATGCAGGGTCACTCACATGTGAATATGTCAACATCTCCATCAACAGTAGACCTGACACTGTATGATCAGATAATCAGCCAGCTTACTGATGATATGTTCTATATTTTCCTTATTATAAATAAGAGAAATGAGAAAACAATAAAAATATATGATTTTAGAGACAATATCGCCTATGAAACGGCGGATGTGGAAACCAAAGTCCTGATGGCTCCGGATGGAGTTATGAAATTTGTAGAGGATGCAAAGAAACTAGTGGTAGAGGAGAAGCCTGTTGTTCAGTCATATTATCCACCTTACTATAGCGGATACACAGGTAAAGCAACTACTTCTAGCGCAGTTACTTCCAGTACAACAAGTGTATCTACTGCAGCAAAAAGCACCGGGACTTCACCATCATCAACAGTAAAATGTCAGTCAAAAACAAAAGAGGAAAAAGAAATGTTTACGGGTCGTCGTGGGTATAATATATACGATGATGACGACGAATTTTATGATCAGATGTACAATGCGAGATATGCCAGAAAAGCTTAAGGAGGGGCAATATGAATTTAACAAAATCATATGAATTTTTTCAGCCAGAGAAAGATAAAACAACAATCCATATCATAGGATGTGGATCTGTTGGCTCGACAGTTGCGGAGAATCTGGCTCGTTGCGGAGTAAAGAATATGACATTATGGGATTTTGATAAGGTCGAGCCACATAATATCGTAAATCAAATGTTCAATGAGAATCATGTAGGAATGCTTAAAGTTGATGCATTAAGAGATATACTTACAGATATTAATCCAGATTTAAAAGATACTCTTGAAATCCACGCAGAGGGCTGGAAAGGTAAGATGCTATCAGGATATGTATTCCTATGTGTAGATAACATAGAATTAAGAAAGGAAATTGTCGAAAAGCATTTTGACAGTCCATACATCAAAGCGATGTTTGACTTTAGAACGCTTCTTGAAGAGGCTCAGCATTATGCTGCTGATTGGTCTGACAGGAAAATGAAGCAGGATTTCCTTAATTCAATGCAGTTCTCACACGAGGAAGCAAAGGATGAAACACCTGTGTCGGCGTGCGGTATCACGTTAGGAGTAGCTACAACGGTTAGGTTAATATCCGCCCTTGGAGTTAATAACTATATTAACTTTGTAAAAGGAAATGGTATAAAAAAGCTGATCATAGTCAATGGATTTACCTTTGATTTGATGGCTTTTTAGTAAATTGGCTGAGCTTATGGCTCAGCCTTTGATATGCAATGAAGATTTATCTCTTAGAGATAGCTTCCGCTGTCAGCGAAAGTAACAATTAGATTAGGAAATGGAGGTCAGCCCAGCATCCTGAAGACGCACTCTTCCTGGATTCTCCGGTAAACATATTGAAGTTCATGAGGTCGTCACCCCAACGACCATTGATTATCAATCAATTAACAGTTATCAGCCCCGATAAGAAAACCAAAAAAGGCAGGAATCTACCCGCCTCCGGATGGCCTTCGCGATGAATATTATATAGATTGCATAAGAAAAAGGAGAGTTATATGTATTACATAACAGTTAAGCAGCCTCCGATGTATCATCAGATGACATTGGAAGAATTTCTTTTTGGAAGCCCTGTTGTTGATTATGTTATTTCTCATAATCAGACAAACACAAGGACTTATGAAACGGAAAAAATTAATTCAAGGTTTAAAAGCTTATTTAAAACTGATGAATTAATTGGCAAATTAACCGATTTCAATAAAAGCACGGAGTTCCTTAGAGAGTCCCCGAGAGAGTCCTTGTATAATAGCTTCTCTATCCCTAAAAAAAGTGGAGGGTTACGTCAAATAAACGCACCAAATCCTGAGCTGATGACAGCTCTTCGAAATCTGAAAACAATTTTTGAAACAGATTTTGGTGCTTTGTATCACACAAACGCTTTTGCATATATAAAGCATCGTAGCACTATTGATTTGTTAAAGAGACATCAGAACAATAACAGCAAGTGGATGGCAAAAGCAGACCTTCATAATTTCTTTGGAAGTACAACACTTGAGTTTGTAATGAAAATGTTTGGAATGATTTTTCCGTTTTGTGAAGTAATAAGGGATGAGGATGGTAAGAAGCAACTCGAAAAGGCTTTAGAGTTAGCTTTTCTTGATGGTGGACTTCCGCAGGGGACTCCAATATCTCCGATTATTACAAATGTTATGATGATTCCAATTGATTTCACTATTTCCAAAAAACTCCGTACCGATGATAGGTTTAAAGACCAAAACTTCGTATATACAAGATATGCTGATGATTTTCAGATTTCGTCAAGATATAGTTTTGATTATAAAGAGACTGAAAATCTTATAATATCTGTCTGTGAGGAGTTTGGCGCTCCATTTACCCTGAATCAGAAAAAGACAAGATATGGCTCTACCTCCGGAAGAAATTGGAATTTAGGATTGATGCTCAACAAAGACAATCAGATAACAGTTGGTCATAAGAGAAAACGTCAGTTTAAAGCAATGCTAACTTCATATGCTTTGGACAGAAAGAACAATAAACCGTGGGATATTTCAGATATTCAAACTCTTGAAGGGTACAGAAACTATTACCGCATGGTCGAGCGAGAAAATATTGACGAAATTGTGACTCATATCAGTAATAAATTTGATATAAATATACGAAAAGCAATAAAAGAAGACTTACAAAGTCTTCGTTAGGAGGATAATATGCACAAGATTCCGGCAGTAGGGGATAGGGTAAAGATTAGAGAATGGGATGATATGCGAGCGGAGTACAAACGGGAATTTTCAACCCAGGATTGGATAGGTACTCCCTATATTGCATTTCTTTCGGATATGAAACCGCTTTGCGGTAAAGAATTTACAGTCGGAGCAGTTGAAGCAGTTGACGGGGTAGATGAAAATGGGGTGGGAACAGTTGCGCGTATACACCCTCTTGAGGACATAACTACTTTTATTATAACTCAATTTATGGTAGAACCATCTGAAGAGCTATCTGAAGATGAGTATGAAACAAGTGATGTAGATAATTTCTTGAGTTTATTCAAAAAGGAAAGTGATTAATTAAGGGCTATATTTTACAAACAATAACAATTATTCAGTGATATATATATTACAATGAAGATTTATCTCTTAGAGATAGCTTCCGCTGTTAGCGAAAGTAACAATTAGATTAGGAAAGATACCTCCTGGAGCCAATCCAAGATGTCCGGCGTACCAGCAGCTTCTCTACTGAGCAACCGCAAAATACAGGTCATTGTCTTCCTCAACGTACAAATCCATTGATTATCAAAGGCTTCACCTTTAGATGACCAGCGTTTACTTCCCAGAAGGAAGATGAGAATCAGGATTCAAAGTACAGCACACACAATAGATTGTAATTTATATTATCTCAAAAAGGAGAAAACTATGCGATTAAAAAACAATATTGAAATTAGTAAAATCAAAACCGATTTAATGACATGTCCGAGCAAAGAAAAACTCGAAGCATATAGAAAAGAGTATGAAGAAACTGGACATATACACGGTGAAATTGTCCTTACGCATGAAAATCAGATTGTAGATGGATATATAAGCTTTTTAATTTTGAAAGAAGCTGGATTTCTTGAAGTTCCAGTTGTCTATAAATGTAAGGATATGTTTATAACAGCAATTCACCCGAACGAAGCAGGACACAAGGTCAGAACTTGGAGAGTAACAAATAAAACAAAAAATCCTGAGTTATTAGTAAAGGGTGGATATGCATTAGTAGATACAAGCAGAGGACAAGCCGGGGTAGAGATAGTTGATGTAATCTGCAGTAATAAAGCAAGTAAGTATAGGGTATCCAGAGATGTTATATCTGGATTGCTTATACTCCCGGAGGAAAAATAAAATGACCGAGACAATTCATGTGGGAGACTTTGTTAGAGTTAAGGATTGGGATACTATAAAACGTGAATTCGGTGTGCATAAAACCTCTGGGGGACTCGTTATAGCGCACACGTGTTTTTCGTTCACTCATGTTATGGCGGACGAATTATGTGGCAAAACGTTTACCGTAACAGGAATCTCTACAACTGGAGAAATTGAAGGGCATGGTACTGGATGGGTTTTGAGCTCCGATGTCTTAGAACTTATTAACCTTTCTTCAGATGAAGATAATCCACAACAATTTGAAGCATTGACTCGTTTCTTAGAAAATATAATGGTCAAATAAATACAGTAAGTAATATTTAGAGAGGTGAGAAAATTGAGAACATATGTGACACGCGTTTATTACGCATTTTCGGAGAAAACCATGTGTATATGCTCGCAAAATGATGATGGTTTAACTAAGAACCTAAGTGTCAGAGACCTTATGACGGCTTTAAGTGTAGCGAAGCCAGACGTAAAAGTGCAAATTGAGTATAATGAACCTTATCAAGGCAGTCCACTACCGACATGTGACGACGATAAGTATGCGCCAATTGTAATCTTTGTTCCAGACAAGAATGCTGTAATAAGAATTGCTGAGGGCAATGGAGATGACTTAACAGAAGCGGATATCTCCGAGGGCGATATCGACTATATCTATTACGACTGCTATGATTTTGAGAAAGATATGGAAAACAGAGGCGGTTCTGTTATGCTTAAGAATTATTTTCGAGATATCTATAAAGAAACCGAGGATTGTATACCTGAGGTTTTAGATATGCTCTACAATAACCCCGATATGGGATATATGGTACTTAAGAAAATGGTATCCGGAAATAATTAACTAAATTGATGTTTTGTAATGCAGATTAATTATCGCTTATAGAAATACCATGAGTAAAACTAATACATATATGATAATTGCTTCCGCTGTCAGCGAAAGTATCACCTTGTTAGCTGCACTTTAAACGAACGTGCACAAAATAATTAGAGAATTCAAAAGAGAGGGGATTTCACTCCGTTTCATCCACCTCCTTTGAACTCACTAATTATTTAGAGAACGTCGTTTAAAGTGGCACTTGAGTATATTCCAAAAGTTCGGAAGAATTTCGGTATACAGATTACAAAACAAGAAAGAAGATACTAAAATGATATTATCAGAAATAGCAGAATTTGTTATAGACAATTATCCAGATAGTTGTATAGCGCATAATCATGAAGTTATTAAAGGATGCAGAGATGGTTGGTACGAAGAAAGTCTTATTGATCCACTTTTAACTTTTTATATGCATGAAGAAATGGATTTATGTGGATGTGGGGTTCCCGAGCAGACCTATGAGATAATCAGATTATATTTACATATTAGAAAAGACTGGTTTACAAAGGATATGTTATATGAAGAGACTCTTGAAAGATATAAAAATGATCTTCACATTGACACACAGGACTCGTTACAGGCCGGTTTGCTACAATTTCTTGCTTATGTATTAGATTCACATGATTTTACAGAACATGGTGGAAGTATTGGTGGTTGTTGGCTTACAGAAGATGGTGAAAGATTATTAAAAGTTCTTGATGAATGGCACAAAAGAGAATCACAAGAAACATAGATTTCTTGAGGATTTTTTAGGAGGTAAATTATGGCTTATATAGAGAATATTGTAATAGGAAAACCAATAGCAGAACCACAACAGATGTTTGCATTAGATGAAAATGATTGGAACAGAATTGAGCAGGAAAAGACTTATTATACCAGTGAAAGATTTCTTCCTAGAATTCTTGTGGAATTAGGCATTTATCCGTCAATCAGTGAGATTAGACGAAATAAGTCTAATCTTATGGTAAGTTTAGATAATGTTGATTTTATTGATAACTTGAAAGTTAGTAGAAAAAGAAGACTGTGGATTTTAGTTGGAGAATAAAATAATAGGAGGTACAGCCTATGAGGAACATTCAAATAAATGATAAAGTGATAATAAAAAGTTCTTGTAATAGTAGGGACAAACTGGATTTGTTATAGATACATATAATGTGGGTACACAGAAATATGTTATGGTTCAATTAAAGAACAGAAAACAAGGATATAACGTTTTATCAGTAGAAAAAGTTAAAAGTGAGGATAATAAAATGACAGGATTTAGTAAAGTGGCGATTGTAAATTTGGTAGATGATTGCAATAAGAAGGATTATGGATTTGCTTTATATGATAAAGATATTAATGAAATCGTTAAGTATGATACCAATCATCCGTTATATCTGGTTGTAAATGCAAGAGGTAAAGACAACAGAGTTCTTGGAACTCTAAAAGAAATTAAGACAGTCGAAGAGTATGGTAAGGGTGTGACAGCTCAGGTTGTCGGTGTAGTTAATATGAACGCATACAATGCAAGAATTGATGAGGAAAATCGTCAGAAAGAAATTGCAAAGAAGAAAGCTTCTATTGAGAAGGAGCTAAAGTCTGAGATTGAAAAGATGAATAATATTGCTTTATATAAAAAGATGGCAAAGGAGCATCCTGAAAACCCAAGGCTCGCTGAACTTGTTAATGCACTAGAAGAGTTGGGAGAATAATAATATTAATATGAAAATATAGGAAGCAAAAGAGGTGCTGAAAATGAAGATTATAAGAACTGCGGAGATATATGACATAATATATAAAGTAGGAGATGTAGTGGAGTTTGAGCTTACTACTGGAGAAAAAGTTCGGATGATAGCAGTTAATCAAAAAAGAGATATGATGGAATTTTGTTTTGCAGAATGTCTGTCTGCCCGCTATCAAATGAATTCAAGAGATACGAATGAAGGCGGTTTCGAAGAGTCTCTTTTAAGGAGAATTCTTAACGAGGAAATAATACAAACTTTTCCAAGAGAAATTTATGACAAGATGGTTCCATTTGATAATGGCGATTATCTGAGTATCCCGACAGAGGAACAGATCTTCGGAAAGAACATATATGGAGAGCCTATAACGGACGACAGTACAGAACAATGGGATATTATGAAGCAAACCAAGAATAGGATTGCGCTTCAGGGACTCGCAGGCGCTACTATTTGGTATTGGCTAAGAAATAAATCCGTGCGGTCGGCTTCCGGCTTCTGCTATGTCAGTAGCTTTGGCAATGCGGACCGCTATGGGGCTTCTTACTCCGTCGGTGTGCGCCCCCTTCTCAATTTATATAATGTAGTTTAAAATCTTGGCTCTTTAATCTCGCCACCTCGTGTGGCGAATTAAGAGCCTTTTTAGTAAAAAAGGAGATTAATATGAATAAAGTAATTTTAATGGGTCGTTTGACTCGTGATGCAGAAATCAAAGCAGGAGCGAATACAACTATTGCTCGATTTAACTTAGCGGTAGATAGGAGGTTCGCGAAAGATGATGATGCACAAAAGGCTGATTTTATAGGCTGTGTAGCTTTTGGTAAAACTGCTGAATTCCTTGAGCGATTCGGTCACAAGGGGATGAAGTTTGTTATAGAAGGCCGAATCCAGACTGGCAGCTATACAAACAAGGATGGACAGAAGATATACACGACAGATGTAATTACGGAGAGTGTAGAATTTGCTGAAAGTAAAGCTGCTTCACAAGCTAGCTCGAGTGCCAATTCAGAACCTATGTTTGTTCCGGCTCCGGATAATGATAATGATTTTATGAATATCCCGGATGGAATAGAGGAAGAACTTCCATTTTAAAGAGGTGCTAATATGAATGATATACCGAAGATAGGAGACACTGTACAAATACGCCAATGGGATGATATGGCTGCTGAATATGGGATTTCTTCTGGTGGTTATATATATCCAGAGTATGAGAGTGATATGACCGGGCGTAATGTCCCATTTAATCGAGAAATGAAGTCTTTATGTGGACAGACATTCATAGTTGAGAATGTAATCGGATATGTTTTGTATGGGCATACGACACAATGGACTATTACATCAAAAATGGTTGAGCTAATAGACGATAATGTAGCCGATTCGTCTGAGTTAAATAATTTTCTAAAACTGTTCGGAGGTAGATAATATGGGATATATTCCTAGTGTGGGAGAAAAGGTTCGAATTCGCCAATGGGACGATATGGCGGAGCAATATGGGGTCGATGACGTAAACATACCTTGCGGTGCCTTTTTCATGAATGATATGAGGTACCTATGCGGTGAAGAATTTACAGTAACAGCTGTGTCGAAAATAGGACGTAAAAATAGATATGGTGACGAATATTGTTTAGTAAGTGGATGCACTGCTAGATATACGATATCATCTGATATGATAGAACCTATTGATAGGGTAGATTCTCCTGACGTTGTTTTCGATTCGTCAGCTATCTCTGATTTTCTTAACAGTATGACAGTATTAGGAGAAACTAAATGAAAAGAGTGCGTTCTAAGAAAGGACGGATACGTGAATTAAGAATTGCGACCCGTTATACCGAATGGGCTTATTACAGAGAGTGCCCGGAAATGACTAATAATTATAAAAAAATACATAAGATGCCAATGAGGCATTGCTATTAGAAAGGTGATAAGTATGGATAAAATACAATATAAAGCTTATTTATCGACACTGCCGCAGTCATACCTTGTAGATTTGATGATAAGTTTGCAGGAGCAGAACGAGGCTTTGAGTAAAGCTGTAAATGAATATAAAGCCACTCAGGCAGAAATGGCTGATATGTTTGAAAAATTTTCTAAATCATTCAGGGCTAAACTTATGCGCTACACAGTTGTAATGAGGGACATATCCAACGAAAAGACAAGAGTCGTTGAGATTTGTGCTAATGATGCTGTTGAAGCATGTAGAAAAGCAGTTGATACAGTTATAGCAAAAGACCGAAGTGTTAGTAGAAATGATTTGATTATTAATGCCGTGTGTGCTGCTGATGAAAAATAGAATCAAAAGGAGGCTTTAGGATGGGATATATTCCTAGTGTTGGTGAAATAGTGAGAATTCGCCAATGGGATGATATGATACAAGAGTTCGGAACTCGTGGAAACAGATTCGATGACGACGATAGAATAGTAATTCCGTGTAAAGGAACGTTTGTCCCAGAGATGAAAAAATTTTGTGGTAAAGAATACGAGGTTGCTCGTCTTAAAGACATGCTGTTTGTTGGCTATACTAGAGTCTTTTTTACTAACGGTTCAACTCAACCCTTTGTATTTTCTCCAGATATGCTGGAACCAGCAGAAAACGATGAAGAAATAGATCCTGGAAATGAAATAATAGATTTCCTTAATCTGTTTAGGGAGGTGTAAATTATGGGGTATGTCCCATTCGAAGGAGATTTGGTTCGTGTGCGCCTGTGGGATGACATGAAAAATGAATTTGGAACAGACTATGATGGTGATATAGATTGCAGAATATGCTTCTCTAGCGAAATGAGAAAATTCTGCGGTAGAGAGTTCATTGTTACTGATGTTGTACAGTCGTACCATGACGACCTATACAAAATAGGTGGATTAACTCGTAAGTATACGATAACATCTGAGATGATAGAACCTGCGAGTATAACAGAAACCTATGAAACGCAAGAAATTGATAATTTTTTAGACACATGGAAATAAATTAAAATCTTACAATGAAGATTTATCTCTTAGAGATAGCTTCCGCTGTTAGCGAAAGTAACAATTAGATTAGGAAAATACGGAAACCAGCAAAGAAGGCGATGACGAAGTTAGGCGGATCCTCCCAGTAAACCAAATAACATCCCGGACATCCAAAGCTCAGATGAGATTGATTATCAACAACCTTTGGAATCATCAGACATGAAAATGCTGCACCGTGCTGCTAAATTCTGCAGTCCAATCCCATACGAATTCCAGTAATACATATATCAGATTGTAAGATTGAAAATAAGAATATCAGAGATATAAACTTTGACGGAGGTTCAATATGAGTAATTATATCGAGCTAGAAGACAAAATAGCCTTTCATCCCGGATATTATATTGAGGAGATAATTGAAAATAATAAGCAAACACAGGAAGAATTTGCTAAAAGTCTTGATATTACTCCTGAAGATTTGGGCTCTCTAATTCGCGGTGAACGAAGGCTTGGCATGGATGTCGCAGTAAAATTATCCAAAGTAACCGGCACAAGCGTTACTCTTTGGCTAAATTTACAGGATACTTATGATTCTTTGATAAAAGAATCTAAGAGCTAGAAAGGTAGAGTGATAAAATGGGATATAGAGATATCTATGAGCTAGCTTCGCTAAAAGGAGCTAGACAAAAATGCGATTATATTAAAGCACATAGTAGCGATGAGTGGTTTAAAAAATTTCTTTATTATGCATTCAATCCGCTAATTACATATCAAATATCAGATAAATTTATTGACAAGTTTCGAAAGGGAGAGATTGAAATCAACCCCGATACGAAGCTTGTCTTTTTTAATGATATTTTTAGTTGTTGCGAATATTTATCTAGGCTTCGAGCAGTAGATAGCGTAGCTCAAAAACAGGTAGCATTCATGCTCACAAGATTTCAGGAGGACGAAAGGAATTTATATCTTAAATTGTTGTCAAAAAATATAAGGCTAGGCATTACCTCTAAAACAATTAATAAGGTAATCCCCGACCTGATTCCTGAATGGGAAGTTCAGCAGGCTTATCCTATAGAAACAACTACTCTTGGTGAGGACACATATTTCTGGCTAACGCAGAAACTTAATGGGGCTAGAGCAACATTATATAACGGTCAGTTAATAGCGAGAAGCGGGACACCATATAAGGGGTTAGAGCATATCACAAAAATTCTCAAACCAATTTGGGACGAGGGATATATAACTGATGGCGAGCTTTTGCTCAAGGATAGAGGTGATTTGACAGACAATGAAGCGTTTAGAAAATCAACTGGTATTTTGAATTCGAATGATGAATATAAAACGGCAATTTCGTATACGATTTTTGACATTATTCCGCGTTCTGACTTCGAATCCGATAATCCTAAAGTTCTATATTCACAGCGAAGAAGCTTACTAAACAGCTTTAAAAGTCGGCTTGAGGATGATAATGGTTATGTAAAAGTCCTGCCAACTTTGTACTGTGGCACAGACCATTCACAGATTTCGAAGCTCTTAGATAAAATGGTAGCCGAGGATAAAGAGGGACTCATGTTGAATACAAATGTCCCGTATAAAAGAACACGACATAAAGGGATTCTTAAGGTTAAGAAATTCTACACAATGGATTTAGAGATAGTGGGCTTTGAAGAGGGAACAGGACGATTACAAGGAATGCTTGGAGCTTTTATTGTTAAGTTCAAAGATAACATAGTAAAAGTTGGCTCTGGGATATTAGATGAGCAGCGGCGACAATTTTGGGATTCCCGGGAGGAATTATTTGGCTCTTTATGCGAAGTAAAGTACAAGGAAATATCCAAGGATAAGAAAACAGGGTTGGAGAGTTTGCAATTTCCTATATTTGTTCGCTTAAGAAAAGATAAAACGAACATAAGCTACGGCTAAGAAGTAGCTTATAGAAGGGAGGTGATGCTTATGTTTTGGTTCTTCTTGATAGTATCAATGCTCTGTATATCAGTTCTATTCGGTATATATATGTATCTCTGTGCCGAGAATGAAATAAGAATGTTCTCGAATGCAGACAAAGAGACAGAAAACTGGATAAGGCGAATAGATGACAGAGTTAAGACAATCGAAGAGAAGATGGAGACAGAAGAATGTCAGCATTAACAATTTTAATAGTCATAGCATTAATTCTTGTGTGGTTCCTTATTTCACCATTCTTCACAAAGATTGGGAAATTTGTAAATAAGAGCTTCAAAAATGCTTTGATAGAAGAGAAAGAGGAAGAAAAGGAGACAAAAGAATGAAGAAACTTGGTGGAGCCGTAGTAGTTATTGCGCTTGTGTTAGGTGTTATTTTAACTGCAAAATCACTTGTAAAAGTACCTGCTGGCTATGCAGCAGTTCAGTACAATGCAAACGGTGGAGTAGAGAAAAAGGTACTTGATCAAGGTTGGCATTGGAAGAGTCCAACGGTAAAGACAACATTATATACAGTTGGTCTTGAGCAGTCATATCTTACAGCTTCTAAAAAAGGTGATTCGCCAGATGATGATAGCTTCACAGCAAGTTCATCAGAGGGTAAGTCAATGACTTTAGAGCTTACTTATACATACCAGTATAAACAAAATAGTGTTGCAGACGTCTTTACAAGATTTAAAGGTCAGAGTGGCAAAGAGGTAAGAGATAGTTTTATCAAACCTAATATTGTTTCTTGGACTAAAGAGATTGTTGCAAATTACAAAGTATCCGATATTCTTGGCTCTGAAAGAGCGAATATTAACAGTACAGTTTCAGATTATCTTGCAAAGAAATTTGAGCCGTATGGCATTACAATTAGCAACGTATCTTTAATCAATATTGATGTGGATAAAGATACAATGAAAGCTATAAACGCTAAGATTAAGGCTCAGCAGGATGCGGAGACTCAGGCAATTCAGAATCAGACAAATATTGATAAGGCAAAAGCTGACGCTGAAGCAGAGGTTACAAAAGCTAAGGGTGATGCAGACGCAAAGGTTATCGCAGCACAGGCAGAGGCAGACGCAAATGCGAAGATTAACAGTTCAATTACTGACCAGCTTATCAGAATGAAGGAGGCTGAAGCAAGGCTCAAGCATGGATGGGTAACTGTACAAGGATCCGACACCGTTGTTACAAAGGACGCCGATTCAAACCAGTAGAATAGTGATAGAGGGATGTAAAAAATCATCTCCTCATCCTACAGGAGGAAATGCATATGCCAGATAGTGATTTAGATTTGATAAAAGGTTGCTCCGATGATGATGAAAAAAGAGAGTGTCTACACTCACTCAGTAAAGAGCGCTTAGTCGAAATGATTATTAGAATCACAAGAAAAGCTCAATAATTAGATATATTTACAACGCATAGTAGCCAGTTCAACGCAGCTGGCTACTATTTTTATAAGCCATAATGCAAATTACTGTTTTATCAGTGCTTCCGCTGTTAGCGAAAGTAACAATTAGATTACATAGAAGACTGAGGCTGATCAGTTCAAACACAATTTCCAGCCACAGACATTAGTCAAAGAAATAACATTTGAACATTGAAATTCAACCCCATCAGGGACATCCAGACATCTCTGCAGCAGGATACAAGACCATTCAGATTATGACTTAAAATTAATGGGAAGAGAGGTACTCAAAATGAAAGAAAATGAAATTCGCGATGGAAATATACGGCATCGTAAAAAGCAAGGCGGCATTGTTGGGAAATATCATACCCGATTAGGCTATATAACTAATATTAAAACTCGATCGAATTCAACTACCGGATATACCGGAGTCAGCAAAAGAAGTAAAACAGGCAAGTATGAGGCATATATATCTGTCGAGGGAAAGAAAAAGTTCCTTGGTATATTTGATAATATGGAGGATGCGGTTGAGGCAAGAGAAAAAGGTGTTGATGAATACTATAGACCACTAGCCGAAATGATAAACGAAGAAATCAATCGTCAAGCCATTGGATAAGCTATAACAATACATAAATTAGAGGAGAAATTAATATGAACTTAAAAGAAGCGTTTAGATATCAAAAGTTTTTACAGGATATGCTTGATAGTGCAGTAAATAGTCTGATCATTAAGACTCACTGCATTAAGCAGACAAAGAATCATTTGCGTAATATAGTTGACGAAAAACTATCAAATTATTCAGAGGAGACTACTTCAGAAAATGAATACTTTGAGAATGACAAAGTTATAGGATTTGCGCTTAGTATAATTGAAGAAAGAGAGAAAATCTGTGCTGCAATTAAAGAGGCAAAGAATAATGCTGAACTTGATATAGATGCTGCAATCCAAATAAATATGAGTCGTCAGCACCTGATAAGAGGGCTACAGTACATGATGAATTACAAGCCTGGGCGTAGGATTGAGACTGGATATGGACAAAAGTTCAATGTAGAAGGAAATCAGACTGAGTATAAATATGATGTTGAAATCGTTGAAACAGATGCATATGACAGAAAAGGAGCTAAGGAATTGCTTAAGAAGCTTGCTTCAGAATCAGACGTCGTTTCAAATCACATTGACCGCATAAAGGTTAATACGATAGTAAATTTCACACCATCATATAATGTAAATGATACCTTCGACGACGCGATGAATGAATATCTCGCAAAGTAAAAGTAGTACCTATTAGAATTAAGCATTAGCTCTTTACTGTAGATAACAACTGTATTAATTTATATTGCAAAGCTGTTAGTTATAATGACTAATATTCGTGCGTAATGCATTTTGAATGCACCCATCAAATAAATAAAAGATTACATTGTAGGATGTAATACGCCAAGAGCCAGCGTCTAAGCTAAACATTTAATACCATATCACAAACATAACTATAACAACATTTTGCTAAACAATTAAAGCCCACATTATCCGTTAGATTTATTTGCCAAAAACTACCTGGGCTTTTCTTATTTTGGTTAATATAACAACCGTTATTTTAATGTTATTAGAAATTATTATCTGACATGAGAATTTCGAGTATTCGATTAGCTCTGCTGAGCGATTTAATGAAATCACTTGTTATCTACAGTAAAGGGCTAATGCCAGAAAGGATAAAGTATGAAAGTTAGGATTAGTAATGGTAATTCTAAGATGGGGAGGATTCCGAGTATTTCTCTGCCAGCGGGAATCACCTGCAGAAGCGACTGTGAGTGCGGAAGAAAATGCTATGCAAAAAGAATTGAAAGAATAAGGAAAAATGTGAGACAAGCATATGAGTCCAACTATAAACTGCTCAAAAATGAACCACAAACCTTTTGGAGAGAGGTCGAGGCATCTATAATGATGTCTCGATTTTTTAGATTTCATGTATCCGGGGACATCCCAAACAGAGATTATCTTATACATATGATGCAAATTGCTGAGAGAAATCCTCATTGTGAAATACTTTGCTTCACAAAGAAGTACGAAATAGTAAACAGAATATTGATTTCGCACAATATGCCACCTAATTTGCACATTATATTCAGCGCATGGCGAGGACTTGATATGGAAAACCCAAATCATCTCCCGGAAGCGCATGTGAGATATAGAGACGGGACAACAACGGCACGAGATGATGCTCTTGAATGCTCGGGTAATTGCACTGAATGTGCGATTACTGACGAAGGATGCTGGACTCTTAAGAATGGAGAACAGGTAGTGTTCAATGAACATTAAAATACGCGCAGAAATAATCCGCGCGCAAGAAAATTTAAGGAGTCACACCAACTCTAAAGGTGTAACTCAATGAGTCGGTAGTTTGGGTCTACAGCTCATCAATAATTACAATACCATTTTTAGGACAAAAATGCAATAAAAGAAGGTTAAAATAATGATTAATCTATCAAATTCGAGCACTCAAAATGCTCATATCTTAAAACACAATCTTAGCATGATAGCCCATTGGTACGAGACACATAGGGATAATAAGGCATACGAAAGGTTTAAACATGTCCCAGATTACGGAACTACGCAAAGAAGTAGGGAGGCATAATATGCAGGATTTTGTTTTTCTTTTTATTAAAATACTGTTATTTTGCTTGGTAGAAATAGTAGTGGGACATATTTTGATACATATAGAAGATAAAGAAGACTCAAAGGAGGACGATGACAATGCCGGTACATGACGATTTAGGCTGTCGCATGAAGACATTTTATGAGCAGATTCCAAAGATAAAATTGATGAGAAGGTGCCCAGTCGCTATCCGTATTGACGGAAGGGCATTTCACACATTCACAAGAGGATTTCAGAGGCCATTTGATGAAGTGTTAATTAAGTCAATGCAGGAAACAATGAAATACTTATGTGAAAATATTCAGGGCTGCGTTCTTGGCTACACACAGTCAGACGAGATTACATTGATTCTCGTTGATTATAAGAAACTTACATCTTCAGCATTTTTTGATTATAAAGTGCAGAAGATTTGTAGTATTGCAGCAAGTATGGCTACGATGGCTTTTAATGAATCATTTTCTAAAATTTATAGCAAACTCTATAGAGATAAAATAGAACATGGAGAGAATGTTGATGAATTAATAAAAACATATGCTTTTAAAGCTGGTAAAGCAATGTTCGATGCTCGCTGCTTCAATATTCCAAAAGAAGAGGTGACAAACCTTATATATTGGAGGCAATTAGATGCATCTCGTAACTCAATTCAGATGGTAGGTCAAGCTAATTTTTCACATAAAGAATTGCAGAATAAATCATGTAATGATATTCAGGATATGCTCATGACACAGAAGAGTATCAACTGGAATTACTTACCTACTTATCAGAAGAGAGGAAGCTGTTGTGTAAGAAATAAGATTGTTATTGAATCTGATGGTGTCATGGCAACTGCGCAGTTAAGAGATACTTCTAAATCCGAAAATGAGTGGATTATTGATACAGATATTCCTATCTTCAAAGGAGAGGGAAGGGCGTATATTGATAGCTTAGTATTTACCGGCGAAGATTAATAAAAAGTGAGGTAAAAATGTCTTATTGGACTTATATCAATGGCACGATAATAGTTAGACCTATGGGTAGAACACAGCCTGAGAAAAGGTACGTTCTTGAAACAGTGTTAAATCATCTGCCAAGAGTAACAGGTTCTGAGGATGACATGAATGTATATATCATTCAGAAAAACGGTTATAGCAGTTCATGTTCATGTGATGAATTTGGCGAAGAGACTAACAATTTAATAGATAGATATGGGCATAAGAGTCGTAGTGAAGGATGGTTGCAAACACAGGACGAATATATCCTTGTTGTAAATGCTGCTTTAAGAGACAAAGAATTTGAACAGACTTATAGAGAATTTATGAAATGGTTTGTACGACTTTGTAAGAGAGTAGATTGTAAAGATGTTCTTGTAGAAATCAAAGGATATGACAAATCAACTATTATCAAGAATAGAAACATTCAGAGGAAAAAGTATTCATTTAAGAGCGTTTTTGATGGTTTGTTTGAAGATCCAAGCTGGTGCAACGATAGTAAAGATGGATACAAAGAGCCGAATTGGTGCGAATTTATGATGTACGACAGAGCAAAGAATTCCGATTATCCTATGACACTTGCTTATAAATATTTCAACGATGAAGAAAATGATAAGGAAGTTGAGAGAAGAATGAATTATAGCTAGTCGAACGATAGGTAAAATTTACTCATTTCACAATGGCAAAAGATAAGGATGGAACTTGTAATGATAAACGAACTAAATATTAATAATCAGTTAAGCGAAGTTGACGGAGTAGTAGTCGAGGCGAAAAGTATTCTAACTTCACTGAAAATCATTAAGACAGTGTGCGAGGATAATCTCCTCTGTAAAGATTGTCCATTGGGTGACAACGAGGGAAACTGCAAATTAAAGAGACTAGAACCGCGCAGTTGGCAAATAAGTGAACTTGATAGCATATGGAGGGCATTACGATGAACAATATTAAAGAAGAAAGGTTAACCGACTTGTCTATTATCATGACAATAGACCACAATGCTGCATAGATCATGATAAGCATTTCTCGAGATGTGATACTTGTGAGTTTGGAGAATAATATATTGGAGGTTAAATTATGTATCAGAATTGTTGTAAGAAATGTGGAAGCATTTCACTACATACTGAAGTAAAAGGTAATAATACAGGACTTTATTGTGATGACTGTGGCGCATGGATTAAATGGCTCGGAAAAGATGAGTTGAGAGCTTTCGAACATGCAAATAAATCAAGAGGTTTAAGAGCGACTGCAAAAGTATATGACGATGTATTTGCCAATAATTCGACAGATGATGAAAGTATTAGTGATTGTTTGGTTATTGGATTTGATAAACATAAGGGCGAACAAACTTTGATGCTTATTGGTAGAAAAGATGGAGATACATTGAATATTGTAAACATGATTAAGGATGAAAGAGCAGAAGAATTATATAAGCAACTACTTTCAACCCAAAAATCAGTTTCGCAGTAAACTAATCTTTCATTGGTTTAGTAATTCAAGGAGAAGCATATATGTCTTTACTATTTTTTACACATCTTATTGGTAATTCTTTATATAGCTATTGAATGGATTTAGGAGAATAATACAATGTCGAATTTATATGTATATTTAATTCGTTCCAGAAATAAAGACAATAAGGGCGTTCCGAATTTTAAAGGACGAATTAAAACAATTCTTGAATATAAAGAGAATGAAGATAAAGTAATTGAAGAATTTAAAAGCTTTGCAGCCAAAGGAGTTCCTGGGGAACAGACGAGATTATATAGGTCGGTCAATTCAAGAAATGAAGAGAAAATCCGAGAAGAGTTGGTTATTCGTCTGTTAAGAGATAGGCCGAGTATGACACAGCTCAATCGCACATTAACATCGGTTGCACAGCAGGTACAGAACCGAGATGAGAGTAAATGGCTGTTCGATTTTGATGTGGATGATAAGCTATTGATGAATGATTTTGTCCATGAGATAGTTATGTGTTCGGAAATTCCATTGTTAGACATAGAGGTATATAAGACTCCTCACGGTTATGCGATTATTGTTCCACATAGCTTTGATACAAGAGAGCTTATGGAAGAATGGAAAGATTACGACATCACATTGAAGAAAGATGAGTTGTTGTTTTTGGATGTGATAATGAATGGGGAGGTGAAATAAATGACGTATACGGAAGAGGACAAAGACTTATTTACAGTACCAGAAGATTATTATTTAGCGCACTGTATCAGTGCAGATTTTGGAATGGGTAAAGGAATTGTAGTCAAATTCAATAAAAGATTTAATATGAAACAAAAGCTACAAACAAAATATCCAGACTATCTTAATCAGTATATTCATAAGAGAATTGGTGGTGACTGTCTATTAGAAAATAGAGTATTAAATCTTATTACAAAAGAGCGATATTTTCATAAGCCAACAATTATTACAATGAGACTTGCACTTAAAAAGATGAAACAGATTTGTCTAGAGAATAATATAAAGAAGATTGCAATGCCTGTAATTGGTTGTGGCTTAGATAGGCTGAACTGGAATGATGTCTCAGAACAAATTAAAAATGTTTTTGCAGATACGGATGTTGAGATTTTAGTATGCAGGAGGTAACTATGGCAGTATATGTAACAGGTGATATACATGGAAATCCTGTGAGATTAAGTAAAGATAATTTCTATGAACAGAAAGATTTTTCTGGTAATAAAGATGAGAATACTGTAATTATCCTTGGTGATTTTGGTCTTGTGTGGAATCGAAATGGTGAAAGCAAGCAAGAAAAATATTGGTTAGATTGGCTTAATCAGAAACCATTTACAACAGTATTTGTTGATGGTAATCACGAGAATCATAAAATGCTTGCGACTTATCCTGTAAAAGAATGGCATGGTGGTAAGGTTCATGAAATCAGATCTAATGTATTACATCTAATGCGTGGTGAAGTTTTTACTATCGAAGATAAGAATTTCTTTGCGTTTGGTGGTGCATCAAGTCATGATATTCAGGATGGTATTCTTGATTACAATGACGAAGATTGGAGAGAAGAAGCCAAGAAACTTGATAAACAAGGTAAGTATATGTATCGTATCAAGGATTTATCTTGGTGGGAAGAGGAATTGCCAATAGATGATGAAATGAAACATGGTTTTGATGTGTTAAAAGAGAATAACAATATAGTTGATTATATTATTACACATAGTCCTTCTACATCAGAGTTATATCTTATGGGTGGCAAAGAGTTGTATGAACCAGATGTATTGTCTAATTATTTGGAAGAAGTAAAAGTTGCAACTGAATATAAAAAGCATTTGTTTGGTCATATGCATGTAAATAAAGCAATCAATGACAGAGATATTTGTTTGTATGAACAGATTGTTAGGATATTGTAGAGTGAGGTAAGAGAGTGAAATTAACGATTGATATTCCAAGAGAATATGAACGAGATTTTATCGTTGATAAGTTCAAGAATTTCTTCTCAAGGGTAATTGCGGATATTAATCGCAATGGAACGTGTGGTTTTTATGAAAAGGAAATCGCGGAAATGTTTTTAGAAGCATTTGATAAAGCTATTGTTGGTGATGTTAATTTGAATGCAAATGTCGTTCCAATAGCAAACATATCTTTTGACAAAGAAGATATGCAAAAGATGATTCAAGATGAATTAAAGAAGTTTCAAACTGAATTCCATTAGGTAAAAAATTATGCGAAAAGGGTTCCATGCGCGTTGGTGAGAGAGGATGAAAGAAGCGATAAAAATATATATACAATAACAGTTGATAAAGACGAATGATATAGATTTTAGGAGGGATGAAATTATTATGGTTTTAGAATTTTGTGATTTATGTCACAAGAAAGAACCAAATCGAAGATTTAAAATTAAGATGTCTACAACCAGATTGAAAGAAATAGCAGATATATCACAGACAGCTACACTTACAGTAAATAAAGGAGAATGAATCGTATGAAGAAGAAAATTGTATATAGTTTGACTATACTATTAGCATTCATGTTCATATTGACTGGTTGTGCAAAGTGCATTAACACTGAAATGTCCACAGTTCAAGTAAGAATAACAGATGAATATTACAGAGCTGCTTATACAACAATGCATTATAATTCTGCAACTAAGACAATGATACCGCAAGTACATTCAGCAGTTTATAGAATTACTGTTGAATATGACGGTGTAGAATATAATTTCTATGATAGTGATACGTATGACAAATATTCTAATCAAATTGGAGAATATGCAAATGCAACATTAGAAATCAAGAAATATGATGATGGCACTGTGAGATACGATATTATTGATTTGCCATAGAAAACAAATAATATTACAAAACACAGTGTGGTCAAAAGTTAGACTAGGAAGTTTAAGAAAATATATAGATAGAAAATAGAAAGAGAGGAATTGAAATGAAACAGAAGAAATTTATGGATATCTCACGTATTAAAGAAGATACAGAATTAACAGTAGCAAATACAGGCGGTTTCCATGTAGGTGACCATATTGTAATTCAGGAAAAAGTGGACGGTAGCAACGCCTCTATCGCGTATGACAAAGAAAACAATAAATTAGCCGCTTTTTCGAGAAAAAATGAGCTAAGTTTTGGAAGCTCGTCACTAAATGGATTTTGGGATTGGGTGCAGACACTTAATGTAGAAGCATTTGCAAAGTATCCTGACTATGTATTTTTCGGTGAATGGCTTACAAAACATACAATTACATATAAGCCTGAGGCTTATAAAAAGTTTTACTTCTATGATGTCTATGATAAATGTACAGAATGTTATCTGCCACAGGCAACTGTCAAGAGACTTGCTGATGAGCTAGGCCTTAGATATGTCCAAACATTCTACGACGGACAGTTTATATCATGGGAACATGTTATGTCATTTATGGAGAAGTCTGATATCGCTGTAGATGTCCCTGAAGGGGTTGTATGTAAAAATCAGTCAATGTTAAATTTTCCGGATTCGAGGATGCCATTTGTGCTCAAGATTGTTAACAGCAAATTTAGAGAAGTGCAGCACGATAGGCATATAAAGAAGGAATTAGACCCGATGAAAGTAGAGGAGAAGGCTAAGGCATCCGAAATCGTGAATCAGATTGTTACAGAAAATAGGGTAAGAAAAGAACTGCTTAAGATGATTGATGAAGGAGTTCTGCCAGAGAAAATCGAGCCTACCGATATGAGAATAGTCGCTCAAAATCTCCCGAAAAGAATATATGAGGACTGCGTAAAAGAAGAGCTTGAGTCGGTTCAGGCCGCCGGAGAATTCTTTGGCAAGATGTGCAGCTCTACAGCAATGAACCTAGCAAAACAGATAATTTTCAGAGGTAAATAGTATGGATAAAGACGAAATTAAATTAGGGCAAATTCTTTGGATTCAAGATACACACTCTAATAAAATAGTCAGTGGTCAGGTGTACGGATTTTGGGATAAATATGTGTTAGTTGCGGGGCTTGGCGCCAGCGATGGCAGTTCTTGTTTTGGTCATAATGTAGTTCACCCTTCGAGGTGCTTTAAAGATCAAAAGAGTGCCATAGAGTTCTACAAAAATGCAAAACTAAGACAGATTGCTGAATATAAAAACGAGATAAGGAATGCTTCAGATTTGATATTATTTCCGCTGAAGCATCCTTTTCATTTTGAGGAAGAAATTGTAGATGAGCAGGCGATACAAGCATATCAAGAAAGAGTCATTGAACTTGGATTTTTAGACGAAGAGATTAGCCGAAAAAATGAATATGTATTTTAAGAGAGTCGAGAGATAACTATGAGTAGAAATACAACAGTTGTAGTAGAATGTGCCAATTGTGGCTCAGATTTTATAGACGGGACAGTGGGGAATCGTAGACACTCTAAATATTGTCCAAGGTGTATATGCTCTTATAACCAAGCGATTGATGACTGTTTGAAGGCTATAGAACCTTTAAGCGATTTAAAGGTGGCACGAAGATGTATTAAAGAGATGAAAGGCTAGATATCATAATAAACTGGAAGGAGATTATATGATTAAATTATTCACACACACAGATCTTGATGGTATAGGTTGTGCAGTTTTGGCAAGACTTGCATTCGGTAAAGATGTAGATATTTCATACTGCGATTACGATAACATTGATTCAAGCGTCAAGGAGTTTATTGATAGTGGAACAGAATTTGATATGTGTATTATTACAGACATCAGCGTAAATGAAGGTACAGCGAAGAGTATTGATGAAAGATTTGATAATTTCTATTTATTAGATCACCATCCAACAGCTCTGGGACTTAATAAGTATCCTTGGTGTTCTGTAACAATTGAATATGAAGATAAGGAGCTTGGAACTATTAAAACCAGTGGAACAGAGATGTTTTATCATTGGTTAATCGAGAATGATTATTTGAAAGATTCAGATACATTAAGAAGATTTGCTGAATTAGTGAGAAATTATGACACTTGGAGATGGTCAGGACTCGGTGAGGATGGTGTTATTTGTAAGCAGGTAAATGACTTACTTGATCTGTATGGTCGAGATGATTTTATTCATTGGTGTTTTTCGGAGATACGTGGTGAAATATTCCCATTATTATCTGCCAAAGATGAGGTTGTTCTAAAGATTAAGCAGGATGAAATTGATAGATATATTGAAGAAAAGAATAAAACCATGTTTACCAGTCCTATGTGTGGCAAAGTTTGTGGCTTCGTATTTGCCGACAGGTTTATTAGCGAATTAGGCAACAGCCTTTGCAAGATGCATCCAGAGATTGATTTTGTTGCGATGATAGATATTGATGGTCACACAGTCTCTTATAGAACTGTTAAAAATGATATTGATTTAGGTAAAGATGTGGCAAAATTGTTTGGTGGCGGCGGGCATCCAAAATCTGCTGGCTCAAAGTTTGACCAGAGCATTAAATTGGATGTTGTCGGGAAAATCTTTGGGAAGTGAGGTGAGTACTATGAAATATAGAGAGAAGCCACGAGTAGTCGAGGCCGTCAGATATATGATTGATGAGGTTTATCCGGACTGGTTTATAGAGATGGTTAAAAATCGCACTATTATACTTTATGACGACGGAAGCGTCTCTTGCAATACAGACGGAATGTGGCTTGGAGCCGCATATGGAGATTATATAGTTCTAGGGAAAAGCGGTGCTCCTGTTCCTATTATGAAAAAGAATTTTGAAGAAAGTCGGGAACCTATAAATGAGGAATAAATTATGAGAAGAGACCCCAATCAAAAGTTTGTAGAAGACTATATGTCTACCGTAAAGCTTAAAAGGATATATCCACTTATACATTATCATAGGTGTAGAAAGTGTGGAATGGAGTATACAAGAGAACCTATGTATTTATGCCGCCACTTTGACTGGATCTTTGGTAGAAACTGTGCATATGAATATGGTTGCCATCACTGTTTTAGTAGTAAAAGTGAATTCAAAAAATATTTAGAAGACAATCAAATAATAGAGACAGAAGAGGCATTAACTGGAGATAGCAACGAATAGTCGAAGGAAATTTTCCTTTCATTGGACAGATTGGAGGTATTATATGTCTTTTACAGTAGATTTTAGTTCAATAAGAACAGTTAGAGTTCACAAAGAACAATTTGACGCAATAGACAATAAGGCAAATGTCGTAATGATTACTTGCATTGAGGACGGAAGAGTTATTCCATTCAATAGAGCTGATAGTGAAAAAGATAAAATTGATAGATTGAATAGGAATAGTGAAGAATAACATTATGAAGGGCAAATTTAAAGGCTGTGACATAGAGTAAAACGAGGTGATTAATATTTCAGAGTTACATGATAAATTTGAAAAAATAAGTGATGCTATAAAAGTCTTAATGGTTAGTAAACAGATGGATGCAATAGGAAAAATGATAAGTGCAACGATGGAGGCTCAAATACAAAATGAACTTGACCAAAAATATAAGGATTTAAAAGTAGAGTCACAAGGAGACTTATTTGAAGATTTACTTAAGCCAGCTAAAGAATTTGACCTTTTAGATGATTTAGCACTTGTTCCTGAACCACCAAAA
>ERZ826764.147-NODE-147-length-105338-cov-5.131265_pt1 | contig 105338 bp, 134 predicted proteins | sample MGYA00519870_ERZ826764 | MGnify/ENA primary metagenome ERZ826764 (study PRJEB31778, sample SAMEA3449239) | human gut metagenome | biome: human gut; feature: human-associated habitat; material: faeces | place: United Kingdom | collected 2010/2012 ... | reverse complement strand
GACGATCCCAACGACAGTTCCTACTCCCATACTTGAAAATACTTTTGGCAGTGTAATAAATGTCAATGATGGACCTGCCTGCAGTGTCTCCATATCTCCGTCTGAGAAAGCAAACACCGACGGAATAATCATAAGTCCTGCAAGAAGTGCCACACCTGTATCAAAAACCTCCACCTGGGTTGTACTTTTCTCAACGTCCACTTCTTTTCCAATATAAGAGCCATAAGTATACAGGATTCCCATGGCGATGGAAAGAGAATAGAACATCTGGCCCATGGCTGCCACAACTGTCATTATGGAGAAATGTTCCAGATTCGGGATCAGAAAATACTTGATTCCTTCCACTGCTCCCGGTCTTGTAACCGAATAAACTGCAACCACAACTGCCAGCACGATCATCATCGGCATCATCACTCTGGAGACTCTCTCAACTCCATTTTTCACCCCTGCCAGAATAACTGCAAATACAAGCACCGCAAATACAAGAAACCATAATTCCACTTTCCCGGAAGAAGTAATAAACTCTGTAAAATATCCGTCCTTTGCCAGTGTCTCCGAATTTCCACGCAGATATTCAAAAAGGTATTTCAGCACCCAGCCACCAATCACACTATAATATGGAACGATCAGCATTGGGATCACTGCATTGATCCATCCACCGAACGACAACCATCCGGCCTTTTTGCCAAAGGCTTTAAACGCACCAACCGGACTCTTTCTTGTCATACGTCCAAGAGCTGATTCCGCAACGATCATTGTATAACCAAATGTCAGCGCAAGCAGAATGTAGATCAGGAGGAATATACCTCCACCATATTTTGCGGCCAGATAGGGGAATCTCCAGATATTTCCCAGACCGACGGATGCGCCTGCCGCAGACAGAACGAATCCTATTTTTCCTGAAAAGGAACTTCTGTTATTTTTTTCTTTTTCCATTTCTCTTTCAGTTCCGATTTTCCATGATTACAATCAATCAGAACTTTCCCTCTTTCTTATCAGATTATATTATCAGACATTGATTATTCTTATATGCCAGACGATTTATTTTATCACATTTACGCAGTGAAGTCACTATTAATTTACAGATATTGCATTTGAAAAAGATCCCCGTCAAATGACGGAGATCTTTTTCAAATCATTTTATGTATTTTATTTATCGTATTCGTTCATCCACTTGATCAGTTCTACACAGTAGTCATCGTGTCTGTCTACAAATGTTGTATGTCTTGCTCTCTCCCAGAGAATCCATTTCGTATCCGGGATCTCGTCTGCCATAGTCTTTGCAACTAATGGTGAACAAAGATCAGAGATACCACTCATGATCAGTGATGGAACTTTAATCTCATGAAGCCTGTCGATATATTCAAAATCTTTCAGTGTACCGGATGGAACGAATTCGTTCGGTCCCCATCCATACAGATAAGCTTCTCCACCGGATTTCTTAGGTCTTGTACAGCACTCCGGAAGATCTTCTCTCCAGTAATTGCAGTATCTGTCCATATAGTTATCTACAGCTTTCAGATAAGCTTCTCCTGTGAAGTCATTACGCTCCAGGGCATCGTTAATCGCTGCTTGATCTTCTTCTGTCATCATCTTGATTCTGCGCATTCCTTCTCTTGCCCACAGGCTGCTGCTTGGATGACCGGAAGAAATGATGAATGATTTTACACCTTTTGCTCCACGTTCAATCGCATATGCAATCTGCATCATACCGCCCCATGACTGGCCAATGATATGGCATTCATCCAGTCCGAGGTGTTCTCTTAATGCATCCAATTCATCCAGCCAAAGATCCTGTGTCCACATCTCCGGATGTCCATCCAGGTAAGATTTACCGCAACCCAACTGATCATACATAATGATCATACGATCATCATCATCTGCAACATTATCCAGTACTTCAAAATAGTTATGTGTAGATCCAGGTCCGCCATGTAAGCAGATCAGCGGAGCTTTTCCGTTATCTTTCTGTTCTCCAACGATTCTGTAATATGTCTGATAGCCGTGGAAAGGCATATATCCTTCTGTTATTTTTGCCATTTTATCTATTCTCCTTTTCTTAAAAGATGCCGCAGACCGCTGGTCCGCGGCATTTTTTTATTATAATTTTCTGACACCCCTTGTCAGTTAAATTTTCTTATGAGTAAGTAAAGTTACTTACTTGCAGCTTTTTCTATGTACTTTAGAAGTATTAGATAGCTCTTGTGTATTCTTTCAGCCATTCTCTTTCTTCATCAGTCAGATATGGACCAACTTTCTCGTAGCAGGCTTTGTGATAATCATTCAGCCATTCTTTCTCTGATCTTGTCAGTTCTTCCGGATCGATACCATCAAGGTCGATTGGTACGAAGTTCAGAGTCTCAAAGTGCATGAACTGTCCATATTTATTCTTCTCACCGTTTACAGTAAGCAGGTTGTTCTCGATACGGATACCAAAATCTCCTTCTTCATAGATTCCCGGCTCATCTGTAATTACCATACCAGGCTCAAACTGATGATGTTCGTTCTTAGAAGGAACGATGTACCAGCGGAATCCTGTTGGCGGCTCGTGGATACTTCCAAGATATCCGAAACCATGTCCGGTTCCGCACTGGAAGTCTTTGTTCATATCCCAGATTGGCTGTCTTGCCAATACATCCAGAGACCATCCGTGGTTACCATAGAGGAAGTTTGCTGCGCTTAAGTGCTGCATTGCTCTGTATACAGCTGTGTAATATTTCTTCAGTTCCGGTGTGATATGTCCCAGTACTGTTGTTCTGGTAATATCAGTAGAACCTTCATAATATCCGCCGCCTGTATCGCTCAGAAGCATACCGCCTTCTTTTAATACAACGTCTGTCTCTTTAGACGGTGCATAATGCATCATTGCAGCGTGCTCACCGAAAGCCTGCAGAGGTTCGAATGAGTCACGGATATATCCTTCCTGTTCTGCACGCAGAGCTGTCAGTTTATCTGAAGCAGAAAGCTCTGTAATCTCCATCTTGTCATAATTTTTCTTAACCCAGTAAATGAACTTCGTCAGTGCAATACTGTCTTTCAATTCTGCATTTTTGATATTTTCAATCTCAACAGCATTCTTAATTGCTTTCATCAAGATAGTCGGATTAGCTCCTTCTACTACCTTACATGGAAGACTCTTATACAGTGCATAGTTCATCTTCATCGGGTCAATCAGTGCAACCTCATCTGCACCAATCTTCTTAGCATCTTCGTAAATATCATTGTATGGATGAATGTTGACATTATTCTTTGCCATCTCTTCTCTGATGCGGTCATTCAGTTTGCTGTCATCGATATACAGATCTACACTGTCTTTACGTACGATCACATAGTCCAGTACCAATGGGAAGAAGTCAATATCATCTCCTCTGAAGTTCAGAAGCCATGCGTTATCATCCAGAGACGCAATCAAATGTACCGTTGCTCCGTATTCAGCCATCTTCTCACGAACTCGTTTCAGCTTGGATGCAACATTCTCTCCTGTATATTTGTCTTCCAGGAAGAAACAAGGTTTCTTAGAAAGAGACGGGCGATCTTCCCAGATCTGGTCAATCAGATCTACTTCATATTCGATCGTGATATTCTTTGCGCCCAATACTTCTTCATATTCCTGTCCTTCTCCCATAGAAAGAACACGGCCGTCAAATGCGACTTTACCGCCTTCCGGGATCTTCTGGGCAAGCCATTCTGTTGTAGATGGAGTATCATCAACAAACATCTTCATCAGGCGGACACCACTGCCTTCCATCTCGGTCAGTGCCTGTGTGAAATATCTTCCATCTGTCCACAGACCTGCGTCATCTTTTGCGATTACAGCTGTTCCGTAGGAACCACTGAATCCAGTGATGAACTTTCTTGCTTTGAAATGCTCTCCTACATACTCACTTTGATGGAAATCTGCAGTTGGCACAACATATGCATCGATATTCTGCTCTGCCATCAGTGCGCGAAGCTTTTCAATACGCTTTGCTACTTCTGTCATTTTGTTTTCCCCCTTAGCTACGTAATCTTTCCTCTTCTGCCAGTAAAACAGATTTCCCCATCGGCATCTGATTTATAGACTACGCTCTATATCTGGTTAAAATTATAACACTTTCGCGAAATGTTGCAACACTAAAAGCAATTATTTTATCTTTTTTTCGAAATTTTTCACAAAATTTATATACAGAAAACTTTAATGAAAAATATTTTCTGCATATTCAGATTGCATCCGCAGAACCTGCCAACGGTAGCTTCTTCCGAATGCATGACAAAAAAAGAGACAACCAAAACTGATTGTCTCTTTTTTATCATTTTTCAAAAATTAATCCTGAGCAATGATTTCTTTTTTGTTGTAAGAAAATATATGCACATAACTCATTATTTTTCTTTAAAACGCTACGATCAAGGTTTGCCTAATATACAACTCTTTATTTCGCTATATATGATAATACTTAATTGGGTTACGAAATGGGTTATGGTATGCAATAAAGCCCTGTTTTGGGTTAAGTTTTTAGACCGCCAATGCAGATGGAATTCTTGCTACCTCCGATTGCTTACGTTCAAACAATGCATGATTATATACTTGCATTGTTACGGCAATTGTTTTATGCCCCATTATTTCCTGTAACACCTTTATATCCATTCCGTTTTCAGCCATACGTGTACAGAAAGTATGACGGAAAGTATGTGCTGTGAAATCCGGCAAAAGAACATCTTTAATTTCTCCATCCTCAACAAATCTATTATAGGCATTTCTTATATTGTGAAAAGCCCTTGTTAAAGTATTTGGAGTATATAAAGTCATGTTCTGATTCAGAAAAACAAAATTTGAATAGCCATCAACTTCATAATCATTAGTAATACTCATAAAATAGGTCCGTTGTTTATACAGTAAGAGTATATCTAATACATCATCTGACAATGGAATGATTCTTGATGTACCATTTTTGGGTGCCGAAGCATAATGTCGAGTTTTTCCGTTCTTTTTTTTGTAAATGATCTGATGATTAATAGAAAGTGTTGCATTTTCAAAGTCTATATCATCCCAGGTTAGACCGATTACTTCACCAATTCTACAACCGGTACCAAGCATAAATGCAATCATCGGATAATAAACGGAGTAAATTGTATCGTCTTTTACGAATTTTAATAGTGCAGCTTCTTCGGCTCTTGTAAGAGGATATTTTGTTGTTGACAAACCTCCGCGTATATATTCCTTCATACAGTCTTTACACGGGTTTTTCCTAATCAAATCATCGTCTACAGCCATTTGAAAGGCAGGGAAAAAAATATTCTGATATAACTGTATTGTGGATACAGCAAAATGCCGTTCAGTATACAGATATGAAAAAAAATTTTTTATATCTGATTTTTTTACGTTGCTTACTTTCATTTGCCCTAAATTATGTGGCCTGATATTTTTCTCAGTTAAATGGATGTAGTTTTGCAGTGTTGAATTAGCAAGTGTAACCTTTGACTTTAAATACCGACGTATTAATTGATATACGGTAATTGTCTGTGCCTCATAAGTTAATATTCCATCATCTTTGTCTTTTTCAATGTTTTTTATCATTTCTCGAAGAGATAGAGCACTTTTTCTTTTTTCACTTGGATTTTTATCTGTTTTTACAAGTCTCCAGGAGTAGATGGCTATTCTCTTTCCTGTACAATCTGTATATCGATAGCGATATCTTCCACTCTTTAATTGATCCTCCCCTGATTTAAGATTTCTGCCTTTTGTGTCTTTTTTTGATTTCATATTATGTTTCCTCCGATAAAAATTAGGAATACATAATAAGATTGTGCTTTTCATCATCTTATCACATATTCACTAAGTTTTCATTATTTATAAAGATTGTGTGAATTCATTATTTATAAAATCTTCAAAAGGCTTTCTTTTTATTAATTTTTTATGCCCGATAAATAACACAAATGGACAGTCTGGATCAGAAGTTAAACTGTTTAGCTTATTAATTCCAATATTTGAATAAAGAGCTGCTTCTTTTAATGTCAAATTTAATTTACAGTATATTGGAACTTCTTTTTTCTCATGATAATCCTCCTTTTTATAATTTTCTGTTTCTAATTTTGATAATTTATTATTTGTCATATTGTTATCACCTCCTATTAATAGAATGCGAGAAAAGAAATTCCAGTTGTAACGTATTATGGGACGGTAAAATTGGCACAAAGAAAAGAGCATGTAGACAAACATGCTCTTTTACAAACAAATCGTTTTTATTTTGAAATCGCTTTTCTATTTAACATAAGCACACGGTATTTATCTTTAGTGTGCTCCAATACTTCATAATCAACGCCTTTTAATGTGAATTTGAGCCCTGTCAGATTCGTTTCCTGCAGACCATCACCTGCATAGGTACGTTCTGTGAGATAATCCAGAAGTCTTTCATAATCAACTAATGTAAGACGATTATTGCAGGATCGTCCTTCGTGATCATCTCCATAAATGGATTTGTATTCCGGGCAGGAAAAGAAAAGAGAATGAGGCCCCTGCTGCAGTTTCATTGGATGTGAATGATCATTTTTATGATTACCGCAAATTAATGTAACAGCGTTCCAGCTTTTTTGTAACATAGTAATTCCTCCTTATAAGAGCCATGATATAGACTGGCCTTGAACAGTTAGTATGATCAATATAATAATGTATCCAGTAGTTAAGAACGGAATTAAAGGATACACATGTTCCTTCTTTGTGATTTTCATATATGCAGTATATGGAAGTGTAAGGATTAAACCAATTATGACAGCGTAAAATCCGTAAAAATCCAAAGAATATCCTATCGCAGCAACAATTAAACAGTCTGCTCCCCCTAGCTGATCTCCAAGATAAGCAACCATAAAAAATATCCCGAATAAAATTGCCCCACATAATAATCCAGACATTATTCGAAAGTTATTCTCTCCCGACATAAAGTCCTGCAGGAAACGAATGCCTATTATAACCGGAGAAACCCATAATGGGACTTCCAGTGTCTTAATATCGGTATAAGTAGCGTAAAGTAACAATATTAATATTAACAGAATCATAAATATACACCTTCTTCCTGTCGCTTCTGTTTTAGATTTTTATTCAAAATCTATACCGGTTGTTTCAGTATCAAAAATAATAAATGGTGTAGATCCTAAATTTTGAAATAGAACCAGGCAATTGTGATGGTTTTTAATATTTCGTGCAGTATACATTGAAATCTCCTTTCTCAAACGGCATATAATACCTTTTATATATAGTGTGATAGAAAAAAAGCCAGAAGAATCCGGCTTTTTATAAATTATGAATTCCTATAATGTCTGAACAGGTCAGATCTAAATAATCAAACCCATTGTAACTTTTATCACTGATACGATATCCTCGAAGAAAAACGGTATCTCCTTTCACAACAGAAATATTAGAATTGAAAAAGGACGCGAGATACCAAACGGTTTGAAAACTTCCGTTTTGATATCGTTTTATAGGGACATATATCCCACAATATCCATTTTTCCCGTGAATCACTTTTTCGGCATGACCATGTAAAATATATGTTTTTTGCTCATCTTTCATAGCAAGTGTATATAAGCCGGAACGCTTGAATTCAAAGCCAACGGCTTTAGAATGTATTCCAGCGTCAAATATGACACGGCATGATATGAGATCACCTGATTTAAGTTTTCTGGCGCGGTCAGACAATTTCTGCTTTCCATTTTTTGAGTTCCAAAAAAGAACTTTGATATAATGTCCACCAACTATCTGCCCATTTTCATTGATCTCATTTAATGTTACAATTGTCAAGCGTGATGCTGCATTTCCGGTTCCAGGTTTCAGTCCAATCACTTTTCCGTATATGATAGTTCCATATACGGAAGATATGATTTCCATCTTTTTCATACAATCAGTTTCTCCATCTTCAAATTGAATATCTTACCAATACATTCATTTACACGATCATGTGTAGTACCTGGATAATTTCTTTGCAGAACACCAGGTATCTTAAGAATTTTAATTACGACATCTAATGCATCGCCTTCTTTTTCAAATGTAGAAAGGTAATTTTTTTGCAGATCCCGTGTATTTGCGAAGCCGAATGCAGAAGAAAACTTTAATTTTTCTAATATATTCCAGACGGACTGCTGCATATCTGTAACCGGTATAGTTTCATAGGATTTTAATTGCTCCATGATCTTATCGAATTTCATGTAGCATTGGCTGTTATAGTCCTTAACTATCCCTTCCGGACTTAATTTATTACTCTTCTTTCTTGATGCTTCTTGCGGAAGAAGAATTGTTCCCCCGTTTGTAAAAATGCAGTTCTGCAAACGGAACGCACATTCTCCAATATCAGAAAATGATAAACGTGTTCCCAGGGTGATTTTGCATTTTTGCTTTAAGTTTATACTTCGTGCCGGATATGAAAAATCAATATCCGTTCTTGTATGCGTGTATTGCCAACTGCGAATGATGTTTGGCTCAATTTTTGTAAGTGCATCTTTATAATCAAAAATGCAGCTCTGTTCAATTTTGACTGTTTTCTCAGAAAAACAAGTAAATGCTTTTCCGTATGTAGCCGGATCATTGGTCCGATATACAATAACAAAAGGATTTGCATCTTTAAGTCTTGATGCCAGATAAATATCCCGGAAAGGATTGATTCCGTAATTAACCTTTCCTATTCCAAGCTTTCTGCAAAACGGTGTAAAAAAGTTCTTGCTTGGAATTAAAATGAATGCAGAATGTTTCTTCGGATCAATCAGCTGCATGAAGAACCCAACGTCTTCGATTTCGTTTATTTGCTTATCTGTTATCTGCGCTTTACGGAATTTCTCACAAGAAACAATTCCCTTGGTTTTCATTTCTGATTTAAAATAAAATTGGTCCATATTATTTGGCATGAAAAATCTCATGTCCATATAATCAGGAATCAATTTTATAATTTCGAAGAAGTCCTCTTCTTTTCCTTTTTCTTTATTTCTTGGTCTTATAATGGAATAAATTTCGATATGTTCCGGATGAACTACTTTATACACTGTATGTTTTCCTACTTCTTTGAAGAAGAGATGAGATCCATTTTCCCTTGGACAGAATGACTTGTAATCTTCATCCAAAAACTGTTGACTTAAGTATGAATTCATATATGTTTCTCCTTTGCTTTTTTATATATTACGACTCAGACATTTTATTTTTTCCTCCTTTTCGTCTGTAATTTCGTTCTATAATTAGAATGTAAGTCTCAGAAAAAAATAAAAAAGGCCGGCTTTTTATAACCAAGCCTTTCTTATTTTTTGATCGTTAAATGGTATCAGATGATAATGCGAATGAGTGAGGCCATTCCAAAATCAATCGCACCAATCAGTGCTGAGGATATTAAAGCTGCAGCAATTACAAAGACAGTATCTTTCAGGACCTGCATTTTGCTAGGCATTGTCAATCTATGAAATTCTGCACGGATGTTTTTCATGATTTTAACCACGGAAAAGTCCTCCTTTCTTTACTCGATTCATATAATAGTTTTCCTGTGTTTTGGATAAGATAAGTTTTTTGGTTTCCAAGATAACACTGACAGTAATGATAATGGAAGTACCAAAAAAGGATAATCGCGATAAGCCGGTCAACCCACTTACAATGAATGGAATGATCGCAATAATGCATAAGCAAAATGAACCGATTGCAATCAAATATTTCATTTGTTTTCTTAAATATTCTGCTGTTGAGGATCCGGCACGAATTCCGGCAATATTTCCACCGCTTTTTTTGATATTATTCGCAATTTCTTCCGGATTCATTGTAATTTCCGTATAAAAATATGAAAAAGCAAATATGAGTACCAGATAAATCAAAGCACCAAATGTATACCAAGGTTTGCTTGTGTTAAACCAATAGCCGGAATTTAGAAGCTTTAATACAGCATTCTGCTTTGCACCAGCAATCTGTGCTATTAAGATTGGAAATGAAATTAAAGATGATGCAAAAATAATAGGTACGACTCCTCCTGGACAGAGTTTAATAGGAATTGTATTTGTAGATACACCCTTAAATGTACTCTTCCCCTGTAATTTTCCAGAATATGTAACAGGTATTTTTTTCTCTGTATCCTGCAGCCATACTGTAAAGATGAATAATGCAGTGATTAAGATTAAAAGAAAGAACAAATGAAGTCCGGCAATATATGTTTTCTTTCCTTTCATTAATACTTCATAGATATTTGCACTGTCTGATGGATAACTGGACAGTATGTTGGATACAAGAATTAATGAAATACCGTTTCCAACTAATTTTACAGATATTATTTTTCCAATAATTGATGTAAGTGTTGCCATAATTGTCCAGATAACTGTAATCAGCAATACGTAATACCACTTATATTTTGTCAGAAGTCCTTTCCGACCAAAACCAATTGCCATGGTCAAGGATTCCAAGCAGGCAAGCCCAGCTCCTGAAAATACCAGAATCCATTCGTACTTCCGTTTATCCGCTTTTGTTTTACATTGCTGCAATTCCTTGACCTGCGGGAATATTACTCCAAGTAGCTGAATGATAATGGACGCTGTAATGTATGGTGTAATACTTAATGCCATAATGGACAGGTTTGATAATCCGTTACCACTGATTGCATTAAAGAAATTTAATGTAGAATTCTGTGCAAGTAATAATTTAAAATAGTTACGGTTTACTCCTGGTGTTGGAATCCCGGATAAAATTCGGATTCCAAATAAAATTGCGATTACAATAAGTAACTTGTTGCGGAGATCTTTATTTTTCCAGATCAGTTTCAGTGTTTTCATTTATAACTGGCTCCTCCTCTGTTTTGAATTGTGGCTGTATGTTGCGGACAATTGAATCATCCGCATTCAGGTCAATAAATACTTTTTTTAAGAATAGTACTTTTTCTCTGTATTCATTTTTCCCGTATTCACTTTGAAGATAATCGATTGATTCCTCGATATATGGCATTAATAAATGAGGAGGAATCATCTGTTGCCCTGCATTAAGATGGGTTAGATAACTGTTTGCTACATTCTGTCTTGCAAAATCCTCGCAACGAGAATTTACATCTGGATAGGTCATATGTTCCCAGTCCGGATAAAGTTCTGTAGTCAGATTTTTGGATAATGGCAACTGTTCTTCATAACGCTTACATAATTTCTGCCATAAGATGTTTTTCGCGTTCTTAGGGTCCTGGCATTCCTCAGCTGATACAGACACATCTTCTAATGAGCGGAAGGCTTTTTGAAAGATTGTATTATTGCTGTCAACTCGCAGATATGTTTTTCCATCAAGCTGTAAGACATGAAGGAATATAGAAAGATTATAGGGACTTGGAAGGCTGGATAATTGTGCTACTTGAATTCTCCTGTTTAAATTATCCACCGCACAATCCGCAATACTGCCATGTGTTGGACGTTGTAAGATATTAAGTGCAATACAGTCGCAGCAAAAAGCAATTTCTTTTCCGAGCAGACGCTGATATTCCTTGTGACGTATGTTTAAAATTTTTTTCTGTACTTTTTGAATCTGTGATTCGATTTCTAAGAGATCTGTGCTCTCAGAAATAAGATAGCCTTGTATGACCATAATATGATTCTCCTTTCTTTTATCTTCTGATATTAGAGTGACAGAAGATTGAATCAAAAAAATTTTTTTTAAAAACTGGATATTTTTGAAAAAGAAAAAAGTAGAAAAAAGCCAATAAAATAAAGATTTTTTGCGATTTTTAGACTTCATTTATTTTGTCCACAAATTCGATAAATGCACCACTAAATGATATAATATATTCAGAATCAAATAAGCGTTTTTCTTATTATGAAATGTAAACAGCAAATAAAATTTAACAGATAAAAGAATTGTAAAAATTTGATCGGATTAGATTGTTTTGTTGTTTATCAGGAGCCGGTCGCAATAAATCAACACATTGAAAGGGGCTTATAAAATAATATTTATTATCATATTACGACTCTCTTGAACAGCCAAATAAACTTTGTAATCATATAGATTCGGAAAACTGATGCGAAATAGATACCCAGTTCAACACATTAAAAAGCTCGAATACCTATAAACATTTCACGATTCAGAAGAAAATAAAAAGTGAGGTAATTAGATGAAAGAGGAAAACAGAATGATGCAGGATGAAATGATGAATGAAGAAGAAATAATTGGAAAAGAGATTGAAAAAGAGTTGGAAAATACTCCGGAAAAAAATACTGAAAAAAATGCGCAGAAAGAAAAAATGATCAATTTAATGAACCGGTATCACTCTTCTACAGGTGCAGATAAAGCTGAGGTCGTACAGGAACTTTTAGAAGAAGTACAGGGATTTTTAGGATTTGCAATCACAAAATATTTCCCAGCCTTTAAGCAAGAATGTTATGAAGACCTTTATCAGGAATGTGTTGTGGCATTTTTGGAGAATATTGATAAATATGATCCTGAAAAAGCAACAATTACCAATTTCCTGACATATCCATTGATTCATGCGATGTGCTCTTATACAAATATGCGTACAAATAAATGTTCCTCATATTATTCTGGCATTATGAACCGTGTACGTAAGGCAAAAAAGGATTTTGAAATGGAAGGACATAATCCGTCAGTAGCAGATATTGCTTTAAAGACAAATCTTTCTGTGAACAAGGTAGAAACAGCGTTAAGACAGATCACGGCAGCAGATGAAGTACGTTATGAAACGGATGCAGATCTGGATGCGATGGTAAGAGAATATATGAAGACACCGGAAGATCAGGTTTTGGAAGAAGAGATTCAGGAAACATTAAAGAAATCTTTCCGTAAATTGTCTGAAAAAGACTTAAAACTTGTTTTCATTGCATTTGGATTTGAGGATGGTACACCAAAAAGTACGAACCAGGTAGCAAAACTTGCAGGACTGTCTGTAAATGAAACGTCCAAAAGCATTGCAAGAAGTCTGCGTTTACTGGCAGATGATGAGGATTTAATGCACTTATTCGGGAAATCCAAATCTCACAAAAAGAAAGACAGCGCAAATAAAGCATTAACCCTCTCTCTCATTCCGAATGATAATATTATGGACCTTTTCGAGAATCTTGATGAAGAAGACGATAAGAAAAAAATGGATCAAATTCCGGATACAGAATATGATGGAACATTTGTGATCAACTTTTAATATCCATATTCAATTTCTTTATAAAAAGGGGCTGCATAATCTGCAGCCTCTTCTTTTTATTTCAAATAAATTTCTGCGACATAAGTCTGATTGTTCTTTTCTACAATAGCAATTCCAACCTCTGTATATCCAGAAGACATTCGTACCTTTCGGCTTCCGGTATTTGCCTGGAAACGTGTATGTATCTGGGCCGCTGTTTTTGTGCTTGCTTTCCAGATGTTTTCTGAAGCATGAGAAGTTGTGCAATGATATCGGCTTACCAGTGCATTCAAATCTCCGTACATTGGTGAAGAAGAACTATGATCATAAATAGCCATATCTGCAGCACGAATACAAGCAATCTTATATGCTTCAGAACTTGCTGACATGGACAATGTATTAAGTCCCTGATTTTTTCGTTCTGCATTTAATTTTGCAAGAACCTCATTGGCCTTATTGGTATCAAAAGCAACCTTTGCACTGACTCTGGAAAGTTCACCATCCAGCGTAGAAGCAATCTTACTTTGATCTGCTTTTGCTGTTTCTCCAGTTGCAGCCACTCTGCTGACTTCATAAGGACCATCTTTCTTTGTGGATAATAACACACCATCTTTGCTGTAAGTACTGTTTACCGTTGTCTGGTAAGTAATGGTATATCCATTTTCTGTCTTTGTATCAACCGTTTTTTCCGTAATTGTATATGTGCCATCCGAATTTGTTTTTTTTGTAGAACTGTTACCACTGTCTCCTACCAATGTTTTATTAGCATCGGAGCTGCTGCTATTATTAGAGGAACCAGAAGATGTATTCTGATTCTTTTTAGTTACAAGTCCGCTTCCGTTTCCCGCAATTTTAGAAGTTTTTGGCGGATCTGCGACCTTCCAACTGTAGGAACCATCATTATTTTTCACACGCTCACGATATCCCATTTTTACATTATCTTTATTATATAATGCATAAATATTGCCATCTGCATGAACATAATTTTTGCTAATCGTAGAAGCATCATTTTTTAGATCCAAAGGATTACCTTTTTCATCTACTGGTACGAAGCAATAGGTATCATCATCGTTACGGACATACTGTTTATATTCTGTGGTTCCGTCTTTATTCGTTACCTTGTATACATTATCGAGGCCATCTACTTTTTCATAGTTATCCGGGATGTCTGGATTAACATCCTGCCAAACCCAGGATCCATCTGCCTGTTTCACTCTTTTACGATAGTTGGTAATGTTCCCGGAATCATCCACCACCATGTAAAGTTCATCTTCTCCAGGTACAGGGATATAATTCAGTGGTATTTCCGGATCGAGGGTCCATTCGTCATCTGCTTTTGGAGCCTGGTATTTTGTTTCATACCATGGTGTTTCCGTATCTTCTTTCACATTTTCCGGTCGGTTTATTGGATGCTTCATTTTTACTCCCCATATTGTGAAAAATACGGATAATAGAATCATGAAAGTTAAAGTTATTCGTTTCATTAATATTACCTCCTGCTATTAATAGTATGTAAGAAAAAAAGAGTTCCAATGCAGACACGCCCGTAAAGGGCAATGTCTGTATGGAACTAAAAATTCAATGTTTAAATTATGAAACCAGGTCATAATACCACATAGTTTTATCTTTACTATAAAGTCTGGCGGTAATTGTTGCACCTGACTTTTGGGCTTCAATCAGTTCTTTTGGAACTGGGTTATTACAGTATAACAGGTATACTCTTCCGCCAATTTCGCATTTTACCACATAGAAATTTTCCATTGCCTGGAAATTTGAAGTGATCTTTAACTCCATCGTATGAAGTTCCGGCATATTCGGAAGAACAGGGTTCACTTGTGTCGGCTGTGAATTAGTTGTAGCAGCCTGCTGCGGAACGTTAGGATCTGCTGGCGCTGTTTGCTGCTGAGTTGAAGAATGTGCTTCACTCGGTAAATTCGGATCGTATTCTCCTCTTTTGTATATATCATCCAGCTTTTTCAGATTGGCTGCCAGACTATTCTGTGCAACGATATGGGTGTATTCCTCAATATAGATATGGATAGACTCCATACGGTCAAGAAAGTCTTCATCAGACAAATTAATGTATGCCGAAGACGTCTGCTTAAAGGAATTTCGTTGTTCACCCTTTCCATCTTTTCCTGGTATTGCATACCCATTGGTGATTTTCAGATACCATGGTGCTCTCATTGTACATGTTTCTCCGGTTTTTTTATCAATGTATGTAGCATTGCGTGCAAGATAAAACCGAAATGACTTGCAATATCCTTTAAACGGTCCATCGGTTTCCACTGACTGACAATGAATCTTAGAAGACTCATACGGAGCCGGCAGATGTGAAAGTTTTGCTCTTTCATAAATGTACCGGAACTGTTTCAAATCAAGATTAAAATAGGTATATATTCCATTGTCTCCTTTACCATTTGAAAAATCATACAGAGAAATCTTGATCTTTCCGGTCACTAATTCTTTGAAGTGATCATCTGCGGCCGGCGAAAGCTTTGGAATAAAAGATAATGTCCGGTCTGTAATCTGATACGGGTATACTTCTCCTGTGATGAATGTGTTTGTGTTTTCTGACATAGACTGGTCCTCCTAAATAAATGACAATGTTTTTTCTAAATCCATATAAAATTCTGATTTTGAATGATCTTCTGCATTTTCAAAATCAAGAATTTCCATTTGGATTGTTGTTGCATACTGAAATTTTTTCTTTGAAAGTGTGCCAATGATGTTCATAATTTTTGGCTCTCCTGCTTTTTTATAATCGTCAGCAAGATGAAATCCTATTGCTGTTAAGTTCCTTCCGGTAAATTTTGTACAAATCTGGTTTTCCCCTAAATCCTTGTAAAATTTACCGGCAACCGGGGAGCACGCAAAATTGTCCATTCGGAATACCGGTTTTGGATTTCCGACTCCATAGGGAGCATATGTTTCAACTTCACGTATTAAAGAGGGCATGTCATTTTCACTGATTTCCATATCATAAAAAGAAGTTGATTCTGTATCCCCTGCTTCGGTTTTGAGATATGATTTGAGTCGGTGCTGCAAAATGCTGATATTTGTGATTTTAATACTCATACCAGCGGCAGCTGCATGTCCGCCATAACCTACTAAAAGATCACTCGCTTTATCCAATAAATATTTCAGGTGTATATTACCATAAGTACGTCCAGATCCTTTTGCGATTCCTTTTGCAGAAGACTTTGTAAATACCAGACATGGAACCTGATATTTTTCAGCCAGCTTTCCAGCAAGAATTCCAATCGTACCTTCCCAGAAATTTGGGGAATATACAATCAGTGGATTGTTATTCATAAGTGTTTTTTCCCTTATGATATTTTCTGCCTCAATGAGATCCTTTTCCACTGCTTCCTTCCTTTTTTCATTACGTTTTACCAATTCGTCTGCAAGATCCTGCAGGTACATGGTTTTGCGAATAAATTCCGGATTGGCGGGATCAGCAAGCGATGTAACCATGTTTACTACATCGATAGGACCGTCATCTAACATACGTCCAGAAGCATTCATAACAGGTCCGATTAAGAAACCATAATCTTCTTCTGTAACATGATTAAGTTTTAACCGGTCCAGCAAAATTTGCAGACCGAAGGTAACATCTCTCTGATTAATGTGCTCTAACCCTTCTTTTACAATGGTACGGTTGTCACCAATCAGTGGAACCATATCTGTTATTGTCGCAATACTTGCAAATACCAGTAAATTGTTCATGATGGGATGTTCTTCCGTAAGAAGTGCTTTTGCAAAACGATAAGCCAGTCCTGCTCCGCAATATTCAGAGAACATACTTCCTTCAATTGCCTTTGGATCGATCACGTAATCTGCTTCCGGAAGAATGATTTCCTCAGTACCTGGATTACGGACCGGAAGATGATGATCGATGACTACTACGGAAAGTCCTTTGGCTTTCGCTGCTTTAACCTGTTCTAAGGCCGCAATACCATTATCCACGGTAATTATTAATCCATCTGATATTTCATCAATGATCTTCATTGATAACCCATATCCTTCGGAAAATCGTCTTGGAAGTCTTACGTGGACTGGATATCCACCGAAAGTTTCCAAAGCAAGCTCTAAAATTGCTGTTGACATTTCACCATCCACATCATAATCACCAACGATATGAACAGGTACTTTGTGACGTAGTTTTAATTTGACAAACTGTACAGCTTCTTTTAATCCATGCAAATAGGGATCTTTTTGCGGATGTAAGAATTCTTCGGCAGACATATGCGTGTGTGCTTCTACAATCTGTCGCACATTGTTGTAATTGTTTGATTTCCATTCCTTTTTCATTTATGGAACCTCCTGTTAATAACTTAGAACTGATTGAAATTTTTTCACTCCTTTCATCTCAAAAATTGTTCTACAGGTAGTGTGACAGAGAAAAAAGAAAATAAAAAAAGAAGCCCCGAAGGACTTCTACAATAGATAATTATAAAGTTGAAAAGCTGCGGATGAGTGCTTTGAAATTAATAACCCGCTCCTGCTCACGTTCTTCTATTTCTGTAAAATCTTTTTGACCATTCTGTTCTGCCAGCAGACGTTCCTGTTCAGATAGAGAACTGGATAAAGCCATATAGGAACGTGTTAATTTTTCACAAACGGTTGTTAATTTTTCTCTATTTGTGCTACGACTATCATCAATGCGATAAATTTTAATGTCATTACGCTCTACTTCACTGACATGTATTTGAATCTGTGCCGGTTCTACCTGCATTTGATTATCTGCGGTCATTACATCCCGTATTTTTAGTATAGTGAGTTCATCTTCACTATATGTATAAATCAATCCCTGTTGCTTGGTTTCTTCTGTTTCAAGATATACGGCAACTCCTGGTTGAAAATACTCTGCGTCAAAAATTACTTTTCTGATAAGATGATCCATAAACGGCTCCTTCCTTTCTTTTATGCCATAGCAAATTTTGAATAGTTGCCGAGATACACAGCATAATGATAGTCAGTAAAGCGATACTGTTCATGTTCGTGCACATAATCAATCAGCTGTTCATAAGAAAGGCGTCTCTGGAATTGACGATGATATTTATCCTGGATACCAGAGCTGCGGTGCATCAGTGTGATCATTCCCCCATGAATGTTTGCTGGTACAAAATACCATTCTTCTCCTTTTGTACGGATATGTATCTCATCGAACTGTAAAAATGCATGATAACCATAACGATCACACTCTGCCTGGATTTTCCTTAATTCTCTTTCTTCAAAGTTTTCATATAAATTATTTTTCATATAGTCTTCTCTCCTTTGATTTTTTATCTATTTGATGGAAGTAATTTTTATATTTCTTTCTACTTATAGTATGTCAGATTTTTAAGAAGACTATAATTTGTGGACAAAATAAAAAGAAAGCCGTAAATAAACGGCTTCCCTTTGTCCAATATTATAATGGACGATATACTCTCGTATCCAATCCGAAAATTTTGTCTGACATGCTTCCAGGTTCCAGATCTTTCCGTACCTGTTCAAACTGGTAGATTCTGCTGTCAATCATATCCAGTTCATGCAGAATCATCGCTTCCGGGATGCTTGGAACGGTAATAGCACCATATTCAAGTTTTCCATGGTGCGATGCAATCATGTGTTTTAAAAGCATCACACGTTCTTCTGGAAGGTCTTTATGAATCTCTTTTTTCCAAGATTCATAGGCTTTATCTATCATTTCGATGCCCAGAGTACTGTGCCCAAAAAGTGTTCCTGGAATGGTGTATTCCGCGGTCCCAAGGTTATCTGTGTCAAGTTCCTTAAGTTTTCCGATGTCGTGCAAGATTGTCCCGCAAATAAGCAATTCTGCATCTACCTGATAGACACAGCGCAGATAATATGCACTTTCTACCATGCGGAATGTATGGTACAACCAGCCCCCTCTGCAATTATGGTGAATTTTTGAAGCTGCAGACCAGCTTAAAATTTTATCATAATTATCAAACAGGATCTGTTTGGTAAATTCACTCAGAGCAGTAGGCTCTTTGACACCTTTATCAAGACGATCCAAAATCCGGTCAAACATCTTTTGAGAATCATATGGAGCATGAACAATATAGTCGTTGATATTCTCAGTATCTGCTGCAGGGCCATACTGATATACCTCATATGAGACAGATTCGTTGTACATCTTTTTATAGATTTCTGCAGATATCAATGTTTTTTCCTGTACCTTTACATTTTCTTTTTTGGTATTCCAAAGCTGTGCGATAATAGTGTCGATTCCATCTGTCAGTGTAAGTGTGCAATATGGTGAACTGTTTCGTGTTTCTTTTTCTTCAATAGAAGTTAAAAGTAAAGTAATAGTTGTTTTTTGATCCATAGGTAATTCTTTGATTTTCATAAGTATTTTCTCCTTTTCAATGCATATTTAGATTGAATACGATATTTTTACTCCCTTCTTCCATGATCCAATCTTATAAATAGAGTGAATGAAGTTAAAAAGAATAAAAGGTATGAAGCGTATTCTTCATATAGAAGTAAAGTCCGGGTGTTTCTAACTGCAGCTTGGAAGGATTTGTAAGATATTGCCAGAAGACCTCGGCAAACAATTCTTTCCGGTCACGGACGCAGACTGCATCATAAGCCTTGATATATATTCGTACTTCTGATAAATACAATTCTTTGAATTTTTCCTGATCTGATAAAAATCCATTGCTGTAATCAACAAAATGACCAACCTCATGAATGGTAGATTCGGTAGCTGCCTGTGAAGTGTTTGCAATATAAATCTTTTTATCAGCATACTGGGTCGTACCTAATACAGTACTGTACTTTCCTTGATAGAATTTCTGGTTAATATCGGCATCTGTTACGTATATATGCCAACCATTTTTTTGAAACTGTTCCATAATGGATTCCGGGATTTTCTTGAGTTCAGAGTTGACGATATGGATATTGCTATTATCAACTGTACCATCTTTTTCAGCTATTTCTGAATTACTTTCATCTCCCGTGGAAGAATTAATATCAGCGGTTATCCAACCAGTTATAGGTACTGTTTCTACGGGATCTTCTGTATTTGGATTTTCTTTCGATGAATTCTTTGTAGTTGTTATCAAATTACCAGGTTTCTCCAATTTTGTTTCTTTCTGACAGCCTTGTAGAGAAAAAATGAAAAGGAAACACATGAGAAGACATCGTATTTTATGCTTCACTGTTTTTCACTTCCTTGTGTTTGTTCTGAAACGTTATCCGAGGATTCTGTTAATTTTTCTGCCTGCTTTTTCACAAAAGCCTCTGTGTCTTCTTCGGTCATGCCATAATATTTTTCATAAAAATCTTTCCGGTTCATTTGATGCTCTTCGGCCATTTGGTCTAAAGAATTTTCCAGTTCTTTCTTTTTCTGCTCATAATTATCAGTCGTATACTGCATAGCGAGTTTTTTCTTAATCATATCCCGCCATAATAAAATTTCCTGTTTTGTCATATTAGATTCATTGGAAGTGGCAGCAATCCCTTCCTGTGTCCGCTTTTTTAATTCCTCAAAGCTATCCATATCCAGATATTTGGATACAAATTCATCGGATAGTTCAAATTCCTGATGCTCTTCTTTTGCTTTATTTTTTACAATATCTTTTGCTGTATCTTCCGTACTTTTCTGATACGTGGGTTTTGGAAAATCCTCTGTGCCATATTGGATCGCACTGCATCCAGTTATTGAAACGATAGAGCCGGTCAGTAATAAAACGTATATTTTTTTTATGTAATGCATATTTGAAACCTCCTTTGTTTTCCCTATTTATAGTGTGTGCGAAACATGTGAACATAAAGAAAAAAGGACCTCATTATTGAGATCCCATTTCTAAGTTTTATTGAAATTCCACGATGTAGTTCAATACCATAGCATTTTCATCAAAGAAAATAATTTCATCATTTCTCAATGCTGTTCCTGCATGTGCATGTACACAATCTGCGTGCAGCCGGTTCAGTTCTGCTTTTGTAAAATGATATGATGATGAAACATCATATGGAGTTCCGTATGCTACCGCATATAATCCCATGAATCCTACGTCATCGGTTCCGCCGGCCCATGTAGTACCACGATAAGAGGTATAATTCCAGCTTTTCATGGAAGATGTTGCAAAATAAATGCCGTTTCCGAACATCTTTCCGGTAATGACAGCATTTGGATTTAATAACAGTCCGTTCTTGGCAATAGAAAGCCAGTTTTCATTTCGGCTGCCATGCCATAACTGCCGTACATTATCAATTCCTTTTTCCTGAATATATTTATTGAAGCGTTTCTGCTGTTTGCCAGGGATAACCCGATAGATATTTTTTACCTTCGGAATCAGCTGGTCGTTTAAATGGCGGAGTACCTGTGCTTTCTGTTTTTCATTTGCATAATACACTTCAACGCCGATATCTGCAAAAGTATCTGTCTGATGTGGGTTCGTGCTGGCCGTAGCAACCGCTTCCATTGCCTGAATCAAGTTTTCTTCACGCTGCATGATATAAGCAAAATCACCGGTTGAATTTGCAAGCAACTCATCGACATATCTTGCTTTACGAGGGCAAACAGTTAGCAACTTCATCAACTGATTATTGAATCCTTTGACAGTCTTTCGCTGGCCCATCGCATTAAAATATTTCCGGCTCATTTTTATCTGTTCAAAAGTAACTGTCTGATCAACAAGATTAGTTTCTACTACATGTCTTGAATAACGTAGTAATTTCTGATACAGAATTGCGGAAACATCATTTGGATCTGTATTCACTTTTTTCTTTGGTTTGACAGAAGGTTTTTTAGACAGATATACATCACTTTGATCAATATAGCCTTTACTTAATTTTTCGTAATATCGGATCCAGAACAGGTGCGGTTCATACGGATTTTTCAATTCCTTCGTTCCGAACATTTCACCACGCTCGGAACCGATACGTCCATATGTGGCATGAATCGCATCCGCTGAAGGTCTGAGCCAATAATATTTGTAGTTATTGCTTTCGGGATTAATGCATGTAAGGTATGCATCAGAATATGTACTTGGAGTCAATCCGTAGATATTGTTATACTCTTCTGTAACATATAATGATGGTTTTACCTCACCATTTTTTGTATAAGTTCCCCGCTGTTTTAAGAGAAATTCAGCATCTCCCATGTGACAGGATATGTAAAGTTTGTTTGGGATTTCAATTTCAGGCAGCAGTTCTCCAATTGCCTTGTAGAATCCTGATTCGTCTTCTGGCAAATCTTTTGTAAGTTCTTTTGTATTCCATCTGATTTGTGTCTGCATAATATTCTCCTTGCAATTTAGATTTGAACTAAATGGAATTTCTTTTTTCTCTCCCTTCATCCATAGATTTAGTTCTAATTTAAGGGTGTAAGAAGACATGAAAAATAAAATACACTACTAACAGAAAAGAAGAAGCAGCCTTTACAGGCTACTTCTTCATTGCTCCAGAAACGGCAAATATCCATTTTGTGGGAGCTTCAATACCTTTGTGATAGGAAAACCCTTCTGCTGCATATATGCGGATGCTTCAAACGAAGGACGTTTTGTATTTTTAGTGTTTTTTGCTGTTTCATGGTCTGTACTGTGAAATAAATAGTACATTAGTATTTTCCTCCATTCATACATAATTCGTCTAACATTAATAGTGTGTTTGAAATGGAGAAAAACAAAAGGCTGCCTTTTATGACAGCCTAATTTCCGCTTTAAGGAACAATATAATCTTTTATGTCATCTACTCTTTTATAGGTTCCAGATGGTTCTTCAATTGCTACAGAATTCATATCAAGTTTTCAAGAGCCCGATATAAAGACTCATTTCCACAGCTGCACCCATGATAAAAAACTCCTTACTCATATCTGTAGCTCGATTAAATACTGTATCGTTAATTGTTCTTCCCGGTATATGATAACTTCATCATTTATCAAGGAACTTCCTTTGTGGGCAAATACAGCATCGTTTGGGAAAATGTTTGATGCCCTGTATCCAGTCATGGAAGAAGTCCATGTATAGATATCTTTCGCATTATTGTAAGCTGTTTTGTATACAGCAAGATAAGCCCTGTGTTTTTTCCCCTTGGCCCAGACTGATCCTGAGATATCAGTGTAATTAATTGATTTTTTTGCCCGTGGTGCAAGATATATCCCATAACCGAACATTTTTCCTGTAATTGGTGCATCGGGGTTTAATAATGGGCCTTCGGATAAGAGTCCCAGATAATTCTGGTTTTTGCTACCATGGAAATAACAGTGAATATCTTTTTTCGTGTACCCGTTTTCGGACATCCATTCGTAAAAGCGTCTTTCTGTTTGGATGTTCTGGACACGAAATGCACGTTTAAAGTATTTCTGTGATTCTTTCCCTAAATGTTTTAAAATCTGTTGATTTTCACCATATGTGCATTCACGGATGGTAATTCCCAACATATCCAATATAGTTTCCGATGGGCTTGCTATTTTTCCATTTTGTGCATTTTGTTTACACTTAAATCTTAATACATCCAGCAGATCTTGTTCTCTTTGGATAATTTCAGGAATTTCTTTATGCGTATGTGCAAGCATTTCCTGCACATCTTGCATTTTTCTTGGAATTACAACAAATAGTTTTAATAGAATCTGGTTACAGCTTTCTACAGATCCTCCGATCTGATTAATCAATGATTGCGCATCTTTCAGCATATGTTTATTTACATCTGTCCAGGATATTGTATAAGACTTTTCCAGAATCTGATTTGCTTCTTTCTGCAGATATTCCATCAATTCTGCAACAACAAAGTCCGGAATTGGCTTATAGTTCTGATTTTTTTCTACAGATACGTCACAAAACTCAGATCTGTCTTCATATCCTTCTTTGATTTTTTTCTGGTATGTAGTGTCCCATAATGTCATAGGCCGGACCATACACACAGGTCTGGCTCCTATACGTCCCATTTCAATTTTAAACCGGTCTCCTTCCTGAACCATTCGGTAATAACGATTATGATTCTGGTCAGCCTCCAGTTTTAACAGATATGCAAATCCTTTCAATTTTAATTCCTCCTCTTTTGGCGGTGAACGAATTTCTCCATTCATCTTTTTTGATATCTATAAATAGAATGAAAGAAGGAAAATAAAATAAGAGGGAGTGTTTCCCTCTTACCTTTATAAAAGAATCAGTGAATTAGCTTTTGACTCGGGGAAAAAATAATAATTGATGCCATCCTCCAGATGTCCATCAATGAAATTCATGATTGAACAGTGAAAATATGTCAGAAGATATTCCCGTTCTTTTCCTTCCGTATACAGGTCTACATACTGCTGCCACGCATGATTAATCAAATTTTCAAGTCGCCACTTCTCTTCTGTTTCCGGATTCCTTAAATGAACCAAGTGATTATATGATTCATGGCATTCTTTCCGTTCCGTCTTAGTAACATCACAAATTTCACGCAGCGGATAAGAAGAATGTAACCGAAATCTTACAAAGATTTCTAAATCTCTTAGGTATTCTTTGGACTGTAAAGATAACTTTATGATCATTCGTTTTTCACCTCTTCCTGGTTCTTCTCTTGAGGTAAAATCAGTCCGGCAATAAACAGTGCAACGATTACACTGACAAGAATAATTTTCCCACGCGTACTCTGTAAATACATACTAATATATCCGGCATATGGAATAGATAGTATTGTTTTACCCCTGTAGTTTGTTTTGTTAGTAGAAATCCCATCTGATACTTTATTGGCATCTCCCTTTGTCTCAAAGCCAGCATTAGTAACGGAAATAACTCTGTGTGTTACCATTGTATTTTTACCTGCTTTAAAAGCAATAATATCTCCGGTTTTGATTTTATCATATGGAACTTTTTTATTGATAAAGCAGATACTTCCAGTATGAATTTTGGGTTCCATTGACCCGGACAATACAATACGTGGTTCAATATTGCCAATCTTACATATAGCTGTTGCAGCAAAGACAATGCATGCAATAATTACAAAAACAGTAGTAACAAATGTGATTATTCGGTTGAGTATTTTCATAAATTTTCCTCTTTTCTTCTTATTTTTCTCGTATATCTGAAATTACATCATATGGATCGATGTAAAATCTTCCGGGTATAAAATTTCCATAAGGAACCGGTTTGACCTGAAAATATATGGTATAGGACGATTCATCATTTAGTGCGAGAGTCATATGGCTGCTGTGACGGCTGGCTATAGTCTCATCAATTGGATCATTTTGATCTATATAAATGAAATGATTATCTGAAAGATGACTGGCAGAAATTTCTACATATGCACCATAATCACCAATTACAATACGTTCGTATCGTTCGCATACTTTCTCACCATTTTTTGTATATAAGGGATATTTTCTGGATATTTTCTTCTTTGCCCATGCCGGAAGTTTATCCCTATAGTAAGTTTTTACATTTCCGGCTGCTGGTGTTGTTGGAATTGGCCGGTGATGATATTTGGCTACCATATCTTTGATATAAGAGTGGACCTCTGCTGCTGCTTTTTCTTCATTTACGTTTGGTGTTATTTCTTGCATTATTTTATTATCCTCCCGTATTATAAAATTCCGAAATCATAAAGTGATAATTGATGTGTGTAATTCATCCAGACTATTTCTTCCAGGCTAACACCGCTGGTAGTCTGGTTTGGAATACGTAAAGTATCCCATGTATGTAAGTAATCGTTGTATAAAGGCGTATCATATCCGGAAATCATAATCTGTGCAGAACAATGCACAATTGTTTCCAATAGCTGGATATGGTCTTCTTCTGTCATTTCATGTTGATATTGTTTTGCTGATCTTGTGTTAAGAAGGTAAGGGGGATCCAGATAAAAGAAACTGTCTGGTGAATCAAATTCTCTTATCAGATCCAGAGCCGGCTAATGTTCTATTTGTATGTTTCGAAGACGTTCTGCAATTTCTTCAATCCATTCAGGAAGATGATACCAATTAGATAAGTTGTAGGCCCTTTCCCGTCCAGTCTTGTCTCTTTTCCATCCGGTTTTGATTCCCGATGTTTTAAATCCATATCCCTGCCAGCATTTGATTAGAAATGCACAAGCTTTATCGACAGGATCTTTTGAAACAATTGAAAATTGAGAATCATATACTTTCCTGGAATATGGTATTGCCGCAATCATTGCTGCAAGTTGCTGTGAATGATCGCGAATGCATTGAAAAAGATTAATTACATCATCATCCAGATCATTGATTGTTTCGATAGGGGACGGCGGTTTATTAAATAAGACAGCACCGGATCCAAAATAAGGTTCTAAATAACTTTTATGTTCTGGAATATTGGAAACCAGCTGATCTGCTATTCGCCATTTACTCCCCGGATATCTAAGAACAGTATTCATGTGAAAATCCTCCTATTATTAGTTTGACAGAAAATGTTTTTTGGGTGTGTTTGTGGACAAAATAAATTGGATATAAAAAAGAGCCTTTTCAGACTCTTTTTTATTCCGTCCCCTTTGGCTTGCACCATGGTTCTTGAGGAATTTCGTTTTCTTTGCAAATGAGATGATTAATTGTTTTCCAATGAAGATTGCACCCTAGATCTCCGTTCCTATCCTCATTTATTTCATCATCAGAAACACCAATGCAACAATATTCCTCTGGATACTCGAACCCTTCCGTTTTACATGCTTTACATCTCTTACATCGCATTTACTCTTCCTCCGGTTGATCCATTGATTGCAACAGTTTCACATACCATGTATTATTAATATCTTCGTTTGATATTTTAGAAAATTCATCCACTGATCGAATTGTTTTCCACCAGCTTTCGCAACCGTAAATGATTTTTTTAAGCTCTGGTACGAATATAGCTGGATTATTCATTGTCGAGTTTATAAGCTGTCCGGTACTTTCTTTATATGAAGTAAGAATTTGGATCGGCAGATCTCCAATATAAATTCCAATGTAAGTTTTCTCATTATATTCCTTTGCACATGGCCGGATCGCAACTAAACTTCCTTCTTCATGTCCAAGTCCGGATGTATCGATCGGTTTGTTCTCGATTTCATGGACTGTAATGGGATATTCTATGTACTTTGATTTGAATTTTTGACAGGACTCACACTCTCCTTTTTTGCAGATTCGTACCTTATCATCTTCCCATCCGTCAACAACGCAATGATATTCGATAGAATTATTTTTGAAATGCGGGTGGGATTATTTACATCTTTCTATTTTTGCTTTATCTTCCATTTTTGTGTTCTCCTTCATCCTGCAAATTTAGTCGTAAGTTATTGACAAATTCTAAAGCACATATAATTATATCTAAAGCAGCCATTGCCAGCGAAATAATAAATCCCATTCCTGATACAATGGCGTAGATCTTCATAATATTTCCAAGATATATTGGAATTTCTGGTCTAACTGAGAAATAACCTGTAACTATAGACATAAACATAAGTAACAATAAACCACAATAAAAATGGTTATTTTCTACTGTTTTATGTACCATCAAAAAAACCGGATTTTGCCTATCATCATCGCTTCTATTTTTTCTTTTATTTTGTTTTTCGTCCATCTTTTCTTTCCTCCTTCAAAGGATAAAACATATCAATGTCCAACCTGTAAGCATCAGTAATGTGCCTCCAATCGCCAGATTTTTGATTGTGACCCACTCGCTGTTTACATAATCTTCGGAGGAAAAATTGTCCACCGGTTCATACAATTCTGTTGGATTCTTTGGATTAACAAATATTTCTATATACTCTCCTTTTTCCGGCTTGATACGTCTTCCTAATTTAGATTGTATTTTATATTCTCGTTTCCTTGTTTTGAATTGATATAGTGGGAAGAAAAAATAAGTTGGTGTAGGATTATCAAAGGACCGGTATGTTTTTCGCTTGTAATTAATAACCAGAACAACAATTTGTTTTGAACAATTTTCTTTCCGCTGCATGAATCGGACATAGAATACATAAGCATTGAGCAGGAACGTAATTCCAGTAATGATTGTTATTATTCCAAGTATGGTCATGATGAAAATATTCCTCTTTATTTTCTCTTTTGATTACAGCTTTGAGCAACTTCCTGATCTACCAGAACCTTGCGTATGCAGTATTTTAATGGAAGACCACGCATATACCAGCGCATAGCTGCATTAACTGCTTTTTCATCTGAGAGATATTTTTTGATTGTATGAATGATAAGTTCTTCGTTTTCTACATGTCTTATCATCTGATTAAGATACATTGCAGACCAGTTATCTTTTCCTCCGGTTTGCAACATCATATAGTCTTTGAATTTTGGCTTCTTTTCCTTCCGGAATTCTAATAACCGTTCTGCGCAGATTCGGTTGATTTGATATTTTTTCTGATATTTCTTTACATCTAATTTTTCAATTTTATTGTGCAGAAATTCTTTTGGGACTTGTATTTTGACGCTCATTGCTCCGGTAACAGTTCTCGGAGTGGAAATTTTCTTTCCGGTGTATCCAGAATCTACGATGAGATCATTCGTATTATTCATCGTTTCCGTACACATTTGATCACAACGTTCGTTGTAATAATGTCCACGATGTCCGGGAACCCAGCATAAAGATAATTCCAGTCCTTCACAGGCTTTGTCAAGACGCTCCCAGAGATCCAGATTCTTCTTTCGACTGAACTGACCATCTATTGTCTTTAAGACATATTTGGAATCGGCATGTAATTCTACGGAAGTTCCTTTCTTGATGTGTTCGAAAGCTTCAATTACAGCCATAATTTCCATACGGTTATTTGTAGTGTTTTTATAACCATTTGTGTACTCTTCTATTTCTCCTGTATCTGTATGAATGATGATAGCAGCATAAGCTCCGTGACCGCCGGGATTAATGGCGCATCCGCCATCGGTGTAAACAATATAATCTGGCAAATTTTGTGTGTTTTCCATTTTTTCACTCCTCTCTGCTTATAGTGTGAAAGAAATTTTTCGTAATACAGCTTTCTGGACAAAATATGACCAAAAGAAAAAGAGTCCATATTTGAACTCTTTTTCTAATCATAACATTTTTTCTTTATTTCTTTTTGAATTCTCTGGCAAATTTTTGGGCTCTGGTATCTGTCAGACGGTGGTAATTATGTGCCAGTTTCCATTCGGAGAGGTCTACCTGCCAGTCATCGTATAAATCCATGTACTGCTCTAATAATTCTGCCTCGTCTTTTTCACGCTCCCGGATATACTCCAATGCTTTGTTAAGATATGGAATGCTGTCAGCATAACTAACAACCTGAACACCGCGCACCCATCCACCAATGTTCCTATTTTGAATGGCATAGAGCAAATATACAGAATTGAGAAAAGTCAGATTCAGATATTCGTCTGGAAAGACTTCCATGTTTGCATATGCGTCCTTTCCATCTCCCCGAAAATTCGTATCTGACTTCTGCGCTGAAATATAGTTGTGTCTAATTTCTCTTACGTATTCCGTATGATCATACACAGTATAATAGCTTGAATCATAATTATTACTAAATGCAGGCTGTACAACTTGTTCGTTCACATCTTGTATATAATATCGCTTTTTATATAATTGATAGACTTCTTCCGGAGTCATTCCTTTTATTGAATGACCATCTAATTTATCATTGGTGATATGGATCTCATTTCTCTCAAGTCCTAAGTATTCTTGTGTTCTTTGCGTATGTCTTGTTATAGTATAAGACTTGGCTCCATTTGTACCATCTATAAATTTTCCTTCTGAAGATTCCTCTGTCACGATTAATTTGTATTTTTTATAAATAATCTCATATATTTTTTCCCTATCTATAAGATTAACCGGTTCTATTGATCTATTTGGAATAGATGCATCGTAAGTTCGATTATAAGATCCTCTGCCTCGGTCGTTGTCCCATGCTCTGTATTTTTTGTCACTATAGGCATCATCTCTTTTAATGGAGAGTGTAGTAAGAAGCATATCGCCTTTTTGCAAAGGCGCACTTGTTCTCTCCACAATAGAGGAAAAAGTGCCATATCTGTCATCCTCCAGCCAGCCATCTGCCATGGACAATACGATGTATGGATTCGGTTTTGAAATCTGTACGCCTTCTGGAAGATGAAGCAGCTTTCCAGTATGAATTAATCCCTGCAAAATGGAAAAAATAAAATATCTGGAAGCGGTTTCCTCTTTTGTTGAGGTTCGCTGTCCTCCTTTTGAGTCATCTATAGAGGACTCTTTGGTTTCCGGCCGGTAAAACACGTTGCCGTCTGGAATATCTATGCGGTCCTGATCAGTCCAGCCAATCCATAAATTTTCACCGTCACGTACAAGAATCCCCACCTTATTTGCGTGGTATACATAATATTTTTTTAATGTATTTGCAATCTGTTTACTTTCACAATACCGGATCTTATTGTGTGCAACTCGAACCAAAGATATACATTTATTCCCAGGCACAAACATGTCTCGAAGATCCGGGCGTGATTTCAACATGTCCTCGAACAATGCTGTATCATCACCATCTACGTCATATATTGAAATCCATTTTCCAAGTTCTTCATCCAGATAACGTATTTTTTGGTACACAACCAGCGGGTCTGTCACTTTGCTATATGCGCCTGTTGTTAACGGAATAAAATCCACGGTTTCACCCATAAAGCATCGGATACTGTAAATTTCTGTATTCAAGAGGAACATTTGACGGTTTAGAACTTCCATCTGCTGTTTTAATTCTTCCTGCTTTTCATTCATGAGATCCATTTTAGACTGGTACTTTTTCTCCAATTCTAACCGGAACCGTTCTAATTCTTCTTTCTTTTCTTTTTCCAGTTGCTCTAATTCAGCCTGTTTTTTATTGATTTTTTCTTGTGTTGCTGAAATTTTATTTTTCATCTGATTCCGGCTGAGATCATACTTTTGTGTGACTTCATGTGATCCGGAATCTGCTGCTCCTATCCGGTTCCGCAGCTCATTCACAGGTATATTATCGACATTTTCAAATTCCATGACTTTTTCAATGACATAAGATGGAACGACTACAACCAATTCTCCCGATCGTATTTCTGCGGCATCCGAATTATAAAACATCAGATCCCAGTAAAGATTCATAGAAGTAAGATACTGTTGATGTTTTTTTATTTCTTCAACGATCTCTTCCTTTGGAATTGCGATTGGGCCATTTTTAAATTCACCGATTTTCCGCATGCAGCTCCAGACAATGGATTCCACTTCATGTGGTACTTTATAGCGAATATCCAGATACCAACTATCTTCCGGGTGCTCTTTTACGTTGATAGTTTCTCTTTGTACATATTCTGTATATTTTTCCCAATTTAATGTGGCTTTTCCGATAACATTCATGCGATTTCCTCCTGTGGCATAGTATCAAGTTTTCCTTTTAGGTAATCCAGTACATCTTCTCTTCCGGCATACAGACAATGAATCTTATGAAGAGATCCTAATTCATACAAATATCTTGCAGCCATCCACCTGTGATATCCATCAATAATGATTGGAACTGGCAAAATATCAAACGTAGATGATTCATTATCTAATTCGATATTTTTTATCTCTTGTGGATGATTTACAAAATATAAGATTCGTCTGATATGCCATTGAGAGGTTCGTTTCTTCGGCGGATATTTGAATGTATCGCCAAATGGGATAGCCATTTCAGAAAGATGATGGTTAATTGCAAATTGGACATCATCTAACGTTATTGGTTCATTGGCATTCCATTCAAATGATTTTTGAGGAAAATATTCTATCATTCTGGAAATTAATATGATATCTCCAGAGTATTTTTCTTCCATATTTCAGATACCCTCCTTGTAGTTAGTATGACATAATAATTCTTTGAATGTATTTTGCGGACAAATAAGTAAGGAAAAGAACCACGATAGTTCTTTTCCAATTTCACAAAAATTTACGGAACAACAGAAAATTTTACTCCATTTTTCTTTTTGTCTTCCAAAAAATACTGATAAAAATCCTTGTATTTTTTTGACATTCTTGGAAGTGCAATTTCAATTTCCTGTGCAAATTTATTACAGAATTCCATGAGTTTTTCTTTCCGGGACTGACCGATCAGGCTTAGATCAAATGTAATCATGTACCAATATCCGGAATCTCCAAGTTAAATGGTATTATCAATTCCAGACATTGCCCGTACAGCTGGTGTTGATATCAGATCAGCAAAATGTAGACCATGATAATCGCCTAAAAGTTCCTTGTCTGGATAGCGCACTCCTTTTTTTAAACTTCTATTGATGTTGAACATAATTTTCCTCCTTTGTTGGTGTTACCAATCTTGTTCTTCAAATTCGTGTAATGTCACTCAGTTCTCTTCTGGTTTTGGAATTGTATATATCGGAAGATTTTGTATAGCATCTAAACGCTCCGATTCGTACTTGAAATAAGTTTGTGTCAGAGTATCCATGACAGCCTGTCTGGAGATAACTTCTATTGTCTCTTCATTGTCATCATCGTCTTTCGGCAGATAGATACTGTTGATATCTACGAAACCGTTCGCTGTTTCCAGTTCATAATCCGGTTCATCGCTGTCACTGTTCCAGAACAATGGTGAAAGGACCACTGCTTTTTGATATGTCAGAGAAGTTCCGTTCCTTAATCCGATAAAAATAATGTCTCCTTTTTTGAGTTTCTTTGCTTCTGCCATTGAAACAAAATGATATTGTTGTTTCCCCATCTGTTATATTCTCCTTTTTAATTTGATTTTGAACGTTATGATATGATTTTCCCACTCCTTTTCATCACTTATTTCGTTCTATAAAAAGTGTGTCAGATTCGTAAATAAATAATTGTCACCGGCGGGACAGTACTTATTTTTGTCCGCTGCAAAAAAACTGCGGTTCTATGGTATGTGGAAACATGTTTCTGCAATGAGCACAATCGTATCGTGGACAATATTTTGCATTACAATTTTTGCATATACATGAATTACAGGTTAGCGTATTACATATATTTTTGTTTTTCTTATCAGAAGCTGCACTCTTTTCTGGCTGATAACATTTACACGTACATGTACCGTCTAAAGCAGGATCTTCGCAAAATCTGCAGAGAAGATGTGAACATGCTTCGAAGGTACAATCCTGACAATAACAAGTTCCAGATTGATTATCTTTACATATCATTTTTTTACTCCTTTCTCTCATTCTTATTTAGAGTGATTGAAATATTATTCTGGTGTATTTTCTGGACAAAGTTTTTTATTTTTTCATAATTTCCTCACAGATTTGTCATAGTTACTTTTTACAATACAATTGCAAGCAGGAAAGCAAGCAACATTTTTTCTTTTTCATGAATCTGGACAATCCCGGATTCTCCTATTTTGTATATAAAAAAAATACTCTTCCGAACGGTAATTGTTTTGGAAGAGTATTTTTATACTTTATGACTGTTCAGCTTTTCGCATTAGAGAATAAATAAAATTTCCTCTTCTTCTGTCAGAATGCGGGAAAAAGAAAACCCATTACATTTCGAACAGATAAGATCCAGTGTTACTCCAAGCTTTGTGTTTGACCGTGTAAGTTCCAGTTCTTCTGATGCTGTTTCATAGTAAAGATCATCATAAAAGCAATAATGATATCCATTATTTGTTCTCCAGATATATACATATTTGTACTTGCTTCCTCCTCCAGCTATTTCTACAACTGCAGAATCCAAGTGGTTTAGATCTTGAACAATGAGATCGTGAGTATATGGAACAAATCTAGTCGGAAGTTTATTCCATGGATATTTTTTTGGATCGACATTTTCCATGAACATTTTTAATGGCCGGGCAAAGATCTGATGATCATCGTATAATGCCTGGTAAATCACAAGTTTTTCCTGTGTTTCTGTATGGAGTGCAGTTCCGATAATCCGATACAGATATTTCTTGTTTTTTATTTCATCTTGGGTTAAGGAATGCTGTCGTTTAAAATGCTCCACAATAGTTCCTGGTTTATATTCCTTTGGTAATTCAAGTTCACATAAGGTAATTGGTTCTGTCATAAATAAGTGCTCCTTTTTTCATGTTTTGAACAATCAGATTTCTTTGATACTCCTTTCATCTGCTATATTTTGTTCTGATAATAGAATGAAAGTTTTTATAGAATATAAAAGGCACAGGAAAATCCTATGCCTTGTAAGATTGTTCTTAATTACAGTAAGGTAACATGATAGGATTCGATCAGATCCTTTTTGAATGTTTTATAACATTTTCGATGTATTTTTGTGATGGAAAAAAATCTCGATTTTTAATTCCTGTTTTTGACAATTCTCGCTATCCGGTTTCTTCCGGCAGCACCCAAAACACATGGTAAAGTATCTCTGCTGTTCTTTTATTGGGTAGATCTGATATTTGTATGCACGGATCATAGATTATTCTCTTTCCTTTTTTATGCTATCACTTCAGCACGAATCTGGTATTTTTACAAAAGAAAGCTCCGAATTCATCATGCTACCTGCAGAAGTTAGGGGAAGTCTTCGGTTTTATAAGTTAAATCTTTTATCTCAAAAAAAGACGTGCGAAAAGCAAAAGTTTTTCACACGTCCTTGAATATATTTTTTCTATTACAAAATCAGCAAAATAATATGTTAGCCGTTAGCTGTAATTACGATTTGGAAAGGTTTTATCCATCCATTGGATTGCATTACGTAACAATAATTATTTCCAAAGCCAATTGCAAAATTATCATATGTTGACCAATCGAAATCATATGTATCTGTTATTTTAAATGCAACCGAATAACCACCTGATGAAAGTTTGTTAAATGTAGCCGAATAATTCACTTTATGTAAAGCAGCGAACGCATCTAAGCTTGAATTATTTGTAGTATAAGCAAAGCTTCCTGTTATTGTACCATACGATTTTCCAGGTACTATTATTTTTTGTTCAAATTTTGGATATATATCATTTGTAAATGCTTGATTCTGTGTCAAAAATTTTGCCCAAGCATCACCCTTGTGATACACATTTGATGGTTTCCAAGAAGTATAAACCTTATCCATCGGAACAATTGCATGATTCATATAGTCTGCTGTATGCGTAGCTCCTTTTAACTTAACAAACCTCATTCCCAATCTATAATCAGCAATTGCAGATGTATATAAATCTTGCCATGAAGCTGTCGGACTAGGTGTATTTTTTATTAATTCTTCTTGTTTCTCATATGCAGTTTGTAAACTTTTATCTGATTCATTTTGTAGATCTTGAATTGAAGCAATAATTTCTTTTAGATAGGTATTATAATCTGCATCTGTAGCTTTATTATTTTTATTGAAATTATTAATTGCAGCTTCAATATAATCTTTATTACTTGCATCTGCTTCCATCAATGATTCTATCTGTTGCTGCAGTTCCGGATCAATTTTGTATGTTAAACTCTCAGCATGTACTGTATTTGCAAATAATATGATTGCTAAATTCAGCGTTAATATTCCAGATATAATTTTCTTCATAACTAACCTCCTCAAATGGTATGAAATCCTCCTGAACTAATGGAATAGTTAAAAGCGAGAACGAAAAGATTATGCGCTATCATAAAAACATAAATAATAAATGCAATTATAGAAAATTCACAGCCATTTTTTGCAAAACATATTACACAATTTACTAAATTAAAAGTTAAAAATATCGTAAATAGAAGGGTAAATGTAAAATTGTAAATACAATAATATTCTGCAATTGCGTAAATTCCTGCAGCAATAAGTAATGCAATGTAGATGTATTTTTTCCTCATATTCCATCTCCGTTCTTTTATTTTTTCAAATATAAGCACCTAAACACATATTGTTACGCAATAACAATTATTTTCACCTCCTCTTTTGATTTACATATAGCTATTATGTATTTTTTTTAATGACTCGTTAATTTTATATTTCTACAATATCATTATTCTATTATTTATGCAATAAAAAAATACTTTATTGTTAAATAATGTAAACTTTTTTTGTTTTATGTATAACAATTTACTAAGAGAAATATAAAACTTTAACGTGGAGGAAAATGTTATGAAACGATTTACTAAAAAACAATTAGAAATAATGAAAATTCTTTGGGCTGCGGATAGTCCATTAATTGCTTCTTACATTGTAAAAAAAAGCCCAACCTTAAATAGCAAGGCTCTGATATCCAAACAGCTCTCTTGTAAAGATACAATAAACCTGGGGGATGAAGGATACTATTCGCTACTAAAAGATTTTATAGAACTTAAAAATGCCAAAGCAATAGAAATTGCATATTATGTATCTATAAAACCGAGAGCAGCTATATCGGTATATGCTGGTAATGGTGGAGCATATGTTTTTGGAACTCCAGGCACAGTGATTAGCGGGTTAAAAATCCGTTATTGGAGTTAATTTTTTGGTCTTCCTGATTACTCAGATTTTCCAAAAACAGCTCAATCTTGTGTCCACAATAGTTTTTTTGATATCGCCGGATTGTTCCGGCGATATCATTTTATCCAAGCAATTCGTTAAATTCTTTCAATATACCACTGAATACTGATAAGTGAAGGTCATGATGTAAACACTCAATTGCGAGCACATTGAAAATTAAGAACCGCCATAATTGGCAGTTTCGGGTTACTGCTGTTTCCGAATCCCATAGTGTGATGGAATAAAAAACAAACAATAATATTCGTCAGACATTTGCGTGTCTGTGCTATAATGGAGATATATTTTGTCCAGAAATTAGTCGTTTGACTTCAAAAGATACATACTATAAGTAAAGGAGGCTTGGAGTATGAAGATCATTGTATGTATAGATGATAAAAACGGAATGATGTTTAATCACCGGAGACAATCGAAAGATAGGGAAGTCCGCCGTGATATGCTGTCATATATCGGACATCATCGTTTATGGATGAATGAATACAGTAGAAAACAGTTTGAAGCAGTGCCGAAAGATGCACAGATAGAGGTAAATGAAAATTTTCCAGCTTTTGCCGGGGATGATGATTATTGTTTTATTGAAAACTCTATCTATTTATTGAACAAAAATCTAATCACGGAAATAGTAATCTATCATTGGAATAGGATATATCCGTCAGATACTAAATTCGAGTTGGACTTAAGCGAATGGAAGCTGGTTTCACAGAATCAGTTCCGGGGATTTTCCCATGAAAAAATCACACGTGAGGTATGGAAAAAATGAGAGAAAATAAAATAAGGTTATTTGTCAGCAGTATCCTGCTATCCATTGCTTTAGTAGTTGGTGGATGCACAGCTAAAGATGCCGGGCAGCAGGCACAGCAGTCTGCATCGCAAAGTAATTTGTCAGGAGAAAAAAATGATGAAAAAACAGTAGGTGTTACAGAAGGATCATCAAAATCATTTGATCTATCTACTGTTCCAGCTTATTCCGGGCAGCCATATGTTGCAATTAATAATAATGTCCCGTTTTTCAATGATTCTGATTTAACGACAAAATCCTTTGAAAATTATTCAGATCTGGATAACCTGGGTAGATGCGGGGTAGCTTATGCTAATGTGTGCAAGGAAATTATGCCGACCGAGAAACGTGGAGCTATTGGAATGATAAAGCCGTCTGGCTGGAAAACAGTAAAATATGACAATGTTGATGGACGATATTTATATAATAGGTGTCATCTTATCGGTTTTCAGTTGGCGGGTGAAAATGCTAACCGCAAAAATTTAATTACAGGAACAAGATATATGAATGTTGACGGAATGTTGCCATTCGAAAATCTTGTAGCAGATTATGTAAAAGAAACAAATCATCATGTTTTGTATCGTGTCACACCGATATTTAACAGCAGCAATCTCGTAGCAAGCGGAGTTCTGATGGAAGCAAAATCTGTAGAGGATGATGAAGTAGAGTTTTGCGTATACTGTTATAATGTCCAACCGGGAATTGAGATAGATTATGCAACCGGTGACAGTCATGAATCAGACACTTCTGCTGTACAGGCATCTACAGATAATACCAAAAGTACTACTACTTCTGATACACAGACATCTACTTATGTGATCAATGAAAATACAAAAAAATTCCATCGTCCTGATTGTGCCAGCGTGACACAGATGAATGGAAATAATAAAAGGGAATATACAGGGACCAGGCAGGAGTTACTGGATGAAGGATATTCTGCCTGCAAAAGTTGTAACCCGTAAAAGAAAAAAGTGCATGTTCCGAGTCTGGAACATGCACTTTTCTTCTGCCTTATATCAAATTATTTGTACTAATTTTTATCATGCTCTTCTAATTTTTCTTCATTCAGAAGAATAATTTTTTTATCAAGACTCTGTATATTGAAGTTTAACCTGGAAGTCTCTTTTTGCAAAAAAATTACCCTATCTTCCATTTTCTTCTGTATCAGAGAAATGGCATACCTTGGATTATCTTCCGTAAGATAAACATAATAATAAGTAAAATGTGCGAAAGCATCTTTTTCTGTTGGCATATTACAGATAACAGTTCCAATTTTATCTTTCCGAAGCGTGGACTCCCATGAAATCTGATCCTTAAGCTTGATAGTTTTCAAGCATTCTTTGCATTCTAGTGCTCCGGTTGATTCAAACGTTATTTCTCCTTTTTTATCAAATGTAAAAATGTATTTCCAGATTTTCGTTATATGTTCCATTTTATTTTCCTCCGATTTTTCTAAATCTATACAGCTAAAACCTGATCGTACAATGTCATCAACAGTGAATTTGAAGTCTTCCTCAAAATTGATCCATTGTGGGGTACTGTGGCTGGGAAGAACAGTTTTAGTCATAACATACTCAAAACCTTCGCAGGTCACTTTGATTTCTGACCCCACTGGCATTGCCGATAGTTTCTGCTTTCGTTCATTACATTTTCTACATTCCGCTCTCCAATTTTTGGCCCAATCCGAATCTGCTTCACTTAATTCATCCAGAATATTATCCGGACAATAAGTATCTGCCGGCCCCATATCTTCTGATACCCATTTGTACAGAAAATTCAGGTCTTCCTTCATTCGGACAGTTGTTTTGATTACAATGCCAACGACCGGCTGTTCTGTTTTTTTCAGCATTCGAACAGCTGCGTAATAGCATATACCAATGAGTGCTGATTTTATCAATTTGTAATCATCCGGACAAGCTTCTATCAATTCGTCACACTCTTTTTTACGGTTTATCATTCCATTTTTGTAATAATATTTTGCTTTCATTCCGGTCCATCCCATATTGCTACCTCCATTTAATAGCCCATTGCTTCAAGCTCTTTGTCAGTTTGTGCAGTTGCAACGATGTGGATGTAAGTAACACGGTCTCTTTTTGTGTCAAATTCGTCTGCAAGAGAAGCGAACAACTCTTTCAGTTCTTTAATCCCTTCATTTGTCAGTGGATTATGTTTTAGTGTAAGCTGTGTTTCTTCTTCTACATCTTCATTATTCATAAATCCAATGTTTACTACAACATATCTTTTTAATGGGAATTCAACACTTGATTCCATTTTTCCTGCCTTGATCAGTTCTTCAATTGTCATTGTCTGTTTACTCATAAATGTTTCCTCCGTATATAATAATTTGATGTGCAGTATTTTTAATTGCTCCTTTCTTCTGCATAGATTCATTTGTAAATAGAATGTGTGAAGTTTGGACATATAAAAAAGCATACCCCTTACAGAGATATGCTTTTTGCTGTACATAGAAATTTATAACAGAAGATCCAACTCTTCCAATGAATGGTATAATGCCTCCAGAACCGGTATACAGATACTGTTTCCGGCCAGAAAACTGACTTGTTTTGCTTCAATTCCGGATAAGATCATGTGATTATAATCCCTGTCTGTAAATCCCATCAGTCGCAGGTGTTCTCTTGGGGTTAATAAACGCAAAGCTCCATCCTTGTAGATGGCCTGTCTTGGCGATGTTGTGAGTGTCTTGCATACGCCATGGCCGACTCTTCCTCGTCTGGTTGTACTTCCAGGGAATTCTACATTGATTACATCCATATCTTGAATGACTTTATAGCCCTGTTTTGTAGCTTCACGAACACATAACTGTCCGTCATCATTATGAAAAAACAAATTTCTTTCCGCTTCTGAAAGGGTACACAGCTTTGAATCAGGATTTTTCTCCAGATAATACCGGATATCCTTTTTCAAAGGAACTGGTTCTGGAAAATGAAATTCTCTTCCGTTTAATACGTCTTTTCTGATGCTGACTGTATAAAGGCGCTGCCGTGCCTGTGGGATGCCGTACTGAGATGCATCCAGAATGGCATAGTAATTTTCATAGCCCATCCGCTCCATTTCACTTAAATAGTGATTATGATGGACTCTGTGATTCACTTTTTTCCCTTCTGATAAAAGGTTTGGCACATTTTCCCATATGATTACTTTCGGACGCTCCGGAAGTTTATGATCAATGATCGCAAGAGTCTCTTCATAAAGTATAGAGCGGCCGGTGTTAATGTTATTTCGGCCGTTTTTGCTGAAATCTTGACAGGGACTTCCGTGTATCAAAATATCTGGATTCAGATTCCATCCGATGATATTCTGTACTCCGTAGTCATTATCAAAGACACTGTTGTATGCCTGTACTGCAAATGGCAGAATTTCTACATAATCGATGCTTTTGATTTTATAACCTAAGTTCTCTAAGGCTTTACGAGGTGCTCCAATGCCTCCAAAAAGTTCTAAAATTTTAATTTTTCTTTCGTTTTCCATGTTTTCCTTGTTCGTATCCTCCAAAAGTAAATTCGATGTACAGATAATTTTATGCACTCCTTTCTTCTGTACAAATTCATCTGATAAAAGAGTGAGTGATCTGCTGGAGAATAAAAATATATAGACATTAATCGAGCAAAAGAGCAGGCCATATGGTCTGCTCTTTTGACGGATTTTATTTTGAAAAAATTCCTTTTCCACGATAGTAGATTGCGGAAATATGTTCCGTCTTTACTCTGATCTGTTTTTCGCTCAACAATGTTTGTTTAAGAGAGTTAATAATATTTTCTCCCTGTCTGGAAGTTGGAAAATCCCATTCATGATAAAAGTCATTACAATTATTCATTTTTAACCGAATTTTTTCTATTTCCATCTTATTTTCGAATTCAACTCCATGATAATTCCACATAACTTTTACGGATTCTGCATCATTTATCTGATTTAATGCATGAATAAGCTTTAATTCATCTTCGGTGATTACCCCACAATCAACCGGATCTTTTAAATACTTTGCAATGGTATAATATTCGAGCTTTTGTAGCAAAAGATCCTCATAACATTCATCCAGTTGATCATAGATATAGGACTCTAAATCAAGATATCCAGTCAGCAAATCCGCCGCATCCTGTCCACTAAATTTCAAATTTGAGAATTTATATAAATTTTCCTCTGTGAATGGATCTAGTTTTGGAAAAATAATATACTCACGTGTCTTTTTGATGCATCGTCTTTTGATATAATCCGTAAAATCTATTCCACTCAAGTCAAGTTCATCCATGTATTTCTTGATGATATTGTTTTGAATATCTTTGAGCGTTTTATTTATGTATTCTGAGAACAGCATTGATCGTGCCGGCAATCTTTGATCCTGTGTCAAAACAAAACCCCAGTTAAAGTCGAAATCCATGAAATAAATGTTCTGATTATTGGTATCAATAATTGCACACAGTTTTAGCGGATCAGATATTTTCATATTATATGAATCGTTTTTCTGATGTAAAGCGCAATCCCAGATGTAATTCTGAATCATATAGAGATATTTAACCTTACCAACCTGCATCTGCGTGAATCGATAAATGTTCGTTTTATATGTGATTGAAAAATCACTATTATGTTGAAAAGTTTCCTGCATGATAACTGAAAAAAGTTCATGTACTGTTGTTACATTCATAATAAATTCTCCTTTGATTTTCCGTATATTTTGTTTATTTACTCATTTCATATCTTTCGATAGGATTTCCATAGGGATTTTGTATTCCATACACACGAAGCATCATTTTCTTTTTCGTTTCATCGTATTCTAATAAGGCGCCAGGTGTTCCCGCAGTATTACTGATTTCGCATTCTATCAGAATTCCTGGGAAACTTCCTGGAACGGTTTTTGCATATATTTTTCCAATCTTTGTATCAACAGTAAGATCTGGATAAGTCTCATACTGTTCTGCATCGTCTCTCCAAGTTTGGAATTCTGACCCGGTGAGGATAGATTTCGTATATTTTCCATCTAAATATTCTTTTTCCAAGAATGCATCGTAATAATGGAATAACTCTCCATGAAATCTATCATTATCAAGTACATCCTCGTAATAACATCCAGGTGTTGTATACTCCCGGCTGTCATCTTCCATGTATTTTTCGTTCATTGCATCTATTAGATCCTGCAAAGAATATCCATGGGAAAGCATCCAGTTTAACTGATATTTTTCGTAACATTTTTTCCTAAATTCTTCGTATTTTTGTTTCATGCATTTTCTCCTTCATACAATCATTATCCATCTGGCAGATCGTATAATTCAGATCAGGATAAGTATTCTTATAATGTTCCAAAACCATTTTGATTCCTTCTTTGCCAGATTGGTAAATCGCTAAATGATCAGTAATTTCTTGAAGATCAGTTGCCACGGTATCAGAATCTGGACATTTTAATGCTGAAATGTTTAATAATATAAGGTAGCGGTCATTTGTGTTGTTTTCAGTAAAAAGCAGTCTATAGTTTTGCATAGAAAATCCTCCTTTAAGTAAAAAATTTGAATAAACATAATCAGATTAAATTTTGTTCCTCCTCTCTTCTGTTATGTTATTCTGTCAATAGTGTGTGCGAAAAAGGAAACAATAAACAAAAGCAACTGCCACATGGACAAGCTGCTTTAAAGTCATATAAAATGTATGATTTGACGTTCCAAGATGCTTGGACTGTTATGTATTTCACCTGATTTGTATGGACAGATATCTGTGCAGTTCAGGCATGCATCGCATGGTGTTATGAGTGCACCACAATTCGAACACTTTGTTTGACCGGTAGTATACACAGCTTCTCTTTTTTTATACACCGGGCAGTACTCAATGGCATAATTCTTTAAATGGCCGAGGATTCCTGCTTATCTGCTCATTTATCCTAAAAAGCGGAACCTGATTCCGCTTTTTACCCATACAAACTTACTAATACACTTCTCAAACGGTGATAACTTTGGACAATTGCTAGGCGGTGTTTAAGACCCCCTACAAATTTACATTCTTCTCAAACATCAAATTTTGAGAATCAATGACCTACGAATCACCGGTATCCTTTTGTAAAGTCCCTTCACCGTCTTTAATATGGAAGAATTTTCAAAAATAGAACAGCGAAAAAACCGGCAGCTTACGCAACCGGTCTTTTCTAAAATCATAAATATAAAGAAGGTCTATTATTGGAACACCATTTCTGGTGTTTTCGTCTTTTAGCGGCATCCGAAGATGCCTCAAATACAAAAGAATGAGTGACATCCTTTTGTGTAACTTGAAGGTCATAATTAATATGGTATATCAGATTCGTCTTTTGCTTTATCTGATGGATACAGTATAACAAACACAAACCATGGCATGATTTTTGCAAAAGAGCAAATCTGCTGCCCCAACAAAATTATTCCAAATCGTAAAGGCTTAAAATTTCCAGGATCAGCTTCTTGCAATTCTGGCTTTCTTTTGCAGCCTCACTTTTTGGCAATACCCATTGCTTGTCTTCTATCGCCTCTTTGCGGCTTACCTTTGTCCCGCCATGGCATGCATTATTTCTTCTTTTTGATGCTTCTTTTAAGCCATTTGCAATATCTTCCAATTTTGCATATACTTTGCTTGAAAGATGGCATAAACTATAATCATCTTTTTTCCATCCGAATTTTACTCTTAAATATTTCTCGTATTTTCTCATACTCTCGACGATATCTTCAGTATTTTCTGTATTTGTATATTCCTGTTCAGAATCATTCCATTCTTTTCCGATGGCCCAATAGAGGATGGTACTCATCTTTACATACTCACACCGCTTACTCATTTCATTATATATTTTTTCTTTTTTGCATAGATATTTCGCCGGATCATAAAGATATCCGTTTTCTTTTAACATTTTTGATATTTTTGCATTCTTCTTGCTATTTCCTAGCTCATGAAATTCATCATCAAATTTCAGTTCTTCATATCTGTCAGTTAAAACCCCAGAAACTTCATCCGCATAATCAACGAACAGAACATACTGATACGTCTTTTCCAATGCCTGGTAGAACATCGCAGAGACACAGCTGTAGTCAAATCCATCAATTTCCGTTGATTCGTCTTTTTCATCTATGTATTTCGAATAAAGGAATTCTGCTGTAGCCAGGATATTCTTGATATCCTTACTCAGTTCTTCCCCGTGCTATCCTTCCAGTTCCTGCTCTACGAGTTTCTGTGCCTTTTCGAACTCTTCTTTGTTTGAACCGGTTTGCACCTGATGCCGTAAGATGTCATTAATCTCCTCTACTAACTGGTCAAGGTACTTCGTGATATCTTTGGTCATGATATCCTCGTTCGTATCATCCTCGGTTGTGTCATCCTCATCCGTGTCTTCTGTGAATAATTCCGGAAGGTCTACCTTGACGTTTCTTATGATCGCCTGCTTTTGTTCCATGATCTCTTCATAGCTTTTTCCCTTTAACTGAGCGATCGTATCTTGAGTCATTTTAATCAGGCATCGAATTCTGTTTTTATCACGCTTTCTCTCCTCTTTCAGCTTCTTCAGCTGCTTCTGATTCTCACTCTCACGCTCTTTTGTTTCTTCCAATGCTATGTCTTTTTCCATCACTTCTAAATCTTTGGCCTGATATTCTGTAGAAGAGAGGAAATGTTCATCGGCCTCACGGATGCTGCCAGCGTGTTCTTCGTAAAGATACGGTTCTTGGAATACTTTGTCCTTTAACTCTCCGTCTATCCGCTTCAGCTGATAAATGATCTTCGCAAGCTCTTTTCCGGATTCTGTACTGCGGCCTTCCAATCCCTGATATAATTCCAGTCCCTTTTGGAAGATGCATATGATGTCCATCGTATTCCGTATGGTTTCATAAAGGGTATCTGCATCGCAATACGTGAGTTCTGCTTGGATCTGCTTATTTATCGTGCTTATCTTCTGCCTGGATTCTTCAGAACCATCGTCAAGCTGTTTCGCTCTTTTAAGTTCTAATTCAAGGTTCCTCGTAGCATCGTATTCCTGCGCATATTTCTGTATCTCGTCAAGCTCTGTGCGGATTTGGCGCTTTCCTTCTCCAATCTCTCCCTTCAGATCCTCATCGGTTCCTTTCGGTCCGGTTCCGGCCAGACGGGATTTTTTCACTTCTGCATTCATCTCATGAATTTTCCGTTCCGCATTAAGGATGCAATTATAAGTTCCCATGATACTTGCCATTGGAATTCCGGCTTTTTCTGCGTCTGCATAACTATGATATAAGTTTTTATCTCTTCCAGGAACAGATTCCTTCTCTTTCCCGTCTGCAAGATTCTGCCTTACCAGATGCTGCACAGAAGAAAAGAAGAAATCTCTGGAGGAATGCTTTTCATCGATCCGGTATTTGTTATATAAAATGAGCAGAGTATCATAGCTGATAGGATCTTTATACTCTAACAGTTCCTTCTCCGTAAAAGAACTTAAGTTATAATACTGATTATAAAAATCTATCAGGATATGAAAATCCTCATTTAGGTCTATGATCTTCTGCTCCTCGCATTCTTCTGCATGGTCCTTTGCATCATCCTTATCACATTCCAAAAGGTAGTTCCCATCTATCGCCATCTGCAGTTTCTCTACATACCGGTCCAACACCTCTGCCTTCTTTTCCTTTGAGCATTCTTCACAGATGATCTGGAAGGCATCTGACTCTGCAGAGCAGAAATCTTTTCTGTAATCAAGGAACTCATTCTCTGCACGTGCCAGTTCCGGATCATCCAAAGCAGCCTGTGTCTGTATATGCTCTTCCTCATGATATTTCTTTTTATATTCTGTTTTTTGCCATGAGTTTAATCCTTTCTCAATGGCAAATCCGTTCCATTCACGGATGCCAGCGTACAGACAAAATGGTGACAGCAGGATCTCATACATATCCGAAAAACTTTTGATTGAATTTGCAAATTTTTCTTTATCTTCTGCTGAAATAATTTGATCCTTAATGATTTCATACCAAGAAGAAAAGCTGAAAAATATCTGGTTCCATACAGAAAGGTCTTCTGGCAGCAGGCTCGCATACGCCTCTGGGTTTTGTTCCCCCATCCGTTTCATATAGAATCCATTTGCATTTGATCCCTCATCCTCACGATTTCCGTTCCTTCTCTCTTCCTCGATTTTCTTTACCACTTCCGGAAAGTCATCAAAATAATGTGGAAATTGTTTTTCTCCCGCTTTCAGTACTCGTTTTACTTCCTCCATCGAAATGCCATACATCGCCTGAAATCTTTCTTCATGTTCCGCTTCTACCGTTCTTTTCAATTGCTCATCCATCGTGTTTCCTCCTATTTTTGTATTTATTATACCTTTTTCCTTACATGCTGTCTTTCTTTTACTCATTTTTTCTATGTATTTGGCAGCAGATTCAGTCGGAAATATTAGACTGAAACTGGCAGCAGTAGCCCGGCAGAAGGCTCTCCAGCATAAACAAATTTGTCATCTTCCATATCTTGCTATATCAGATGAAATATTAAAAACCGGAAGCTTGCGCAACCGATTTTTTTACTTTTTTTGACACCCTAATATATCATTTTTTTCAATGAAGTTTTTTTCTAAAATTAAAGAAAATCCCACCCAGCTATATGTCTGGATGAGATCTCTTAGATATATGACTTATATAATGAAGTCGAATTCTACCAATAAGTTTTGAAAAATCCCTGATTTGGATCGCTGTAACTTATTCCAGGACATTCTTCGTATGTTCCTTTATAAGAAACAGATACAAGCTTTAGTGGATACCTTAAACGCTCAACAACATCATCATAGCATCCAATATTGATTCCCTTAGTGCGATTGTTCTGCAAGCAAGTATTACCTTTTTCCAGGATATCTTTCATTGTAGACGGGTATTCGTCGCCATCATATTGCATTCCTTCGCACTTATTCCAATATGCCAGTATGCCATACAAATCAGCATTTGGTTTTGTGTCGTTGTATTCGAATACATATCCATACCCAAAATATGTATCTATGATAAAACCCCCGCCAAATTCTTCTGGAATTAAGATTTTGTATTTGTCACCTTCTACAATATTTTTTCTTTTTGTCGTTTTTGTTGCTCGTATCCATGAAAAACTTCCCATGATTTATTCATCCTCTTTCTATAGATTATTTCTGTGTTTTGGTTCGTGACTTTATCCGTGAGTTAGGCAGCTTTTCTTTGATAGCAACCGTATAAATCATATTCATATTCTTTCCTCCTTTTATATCTTGTAATGATAAGTCGATTATCTCTAATAAAGCATTGTCTGGCATATTTGTGGACAAAATAATTACGGATTCATCCCACTGCCTATAGAGGCTGGGGAATTCTCCTTGATTTTGTTAAGGTTTGAATAGGTGATATAGGATAATGTTTGGCGAAAGTTGTATCTTAGATGTAATATTTTTTTTGCATATTTCTCAAGCGATCGTTACCGGTCGGATCCTTTCTGTAAAATGTTTCAAGGTGTCAACCTCGTATTTTCATGAACACATCTGTGCAATTTCTTGATTTTATTCATGTTTTATCCTTCTTTTTATATAACTCCAGAATCATCTGAGGCTAAAAAGCTTCTTATTCTTTACGATATCTAGCGTTATTGTAGCATACATAGCGTAATGTACCGCACTTTGGACAGATCACATAATGTGTTCCAATCCGGCTTAAGAACCAGTTACGCTGTTTGGAAATATTTCCACATGCAGCACACTGAATTTCTCGATCCGATGTATCATCATTCGGTGTAGTTTCTGCGGATTCGTCCGCATTATCTGATTCTGCCGCAAAAGTAGAATCTTCATTGGATTTTTCTTCTGTCTTTTCCACAACAACATCAAATGTATCTGTTGTATGCTCTTCTTCATCCATAAGATCTGGATTCCAATCCTGTGTGTCCTCATTTTCTGTAACTTTTGTGTTTTCAAATTCGTTCATAAATAAATCCTCCATAAAATATTTTGGAACGTGCAATATTTTATATCCTCCCTTCATCTGCAGATTTGTTCTATTATTAGAATGAAAGAAAGATAGAATAATAAATGATGCTAATGTGGGTTGTAAGTGTCTTCGCTTTGTATTTATGCTAAATCATAGATTTTATAAGTCTTAATAGCACAAATTTTGATGAGTAATCCAATAACTCTCATCCTTCGGCTGCAAAGTCAGCCGTGAAACTATATTCTAAAAATAGTCTCCATTATTTTATGAGTTCTTTTAATGCCTTGATCTGTTCCAAATCATCCTGTTCCTTATCGTAAGGAGTGTTTGCTTTTACAATACAGAAACAAACGAAACCACCGAATATTACAGCAAAGCATAAAAGAATAAGAATCAGTTTTATCATGTCTGTCACCTCATTTCTTCTTCCGGATATAATTTCTCCCATAAATTTTGTATATCTTCATAGCTGATATACACAGAAAATTCCAGTACATACTTATTTTCATCATTTTCACAGCTGCTGAAACTCAATAGATTTGATTGTGGAAAGTTTGCTTGAATTAATTTTCGTACCATAATTCTGTTTTGATCCGTATCCAGTAAGATATAATGTGAAAACTCTTCATCTAAATTCCAATCGGATTGTAAATTGATGGGAGTAATATCGTTCATCCTTTTTGCAACCTTTTTATCACCGAGACGTATAGAAACGGATTGTTTGACAGCCGATGAAAAATGAAAAACCATCCCATGAGTAAGGATTTTTTCTATATCAGCAAAATGGAACCCGGATAATTCATACCAAGTAATAAATAGATTCCGATAAATTTTCAGTGTATTAGATAATTTTTCCGCAGTAACGGGATATGTAATCGAAACTGCATCATCATTTTCTAACTTTCCTTCCATTGGTAAAAATTCATTCAATTTTTCCCCTCCTATTATTCTGCATTCCAAGTTTCTTTTTTTGCAGAGATCAAACGGTGGTCTGCGCCTATCAGTCTGTCCTCTTCCATTTTCTGAATGATTGCACCTGATTCCATTGCTGAGATATGTAGACATTGCATTAATGTACCAAGATGTATAATTTCTCTTTCCTTTACGATTTCGGTTGCTTTTTCATAATGTTCGGATGAAAATGCGATCTGCTTTTTTATTTCTTTTTTGGGTTTTGATACAGATTTTTTGGCGATACTTCTCTTCTTTGGGAATTTCTGTTCCGTAAAGTTTAATTCCATTTGTCCGGTTACTTGTGCTGTTTTTGCCATAATTATGTACCTCACTTTTTTATCTGTTCCGTTTCCTGAATTATTTGAAATACATTAATTCCAAGATAATGACAATAGCTAAGAAATGTGTCCAGTGTTGTATTACTGTTATAATGTTCCAGCTTGGATATTCCTTGCTGTGAATATCCCATCTTTTGAGCAAGTTCTTTCTGAGTGATTCCTTTCGCTTTCCGAAGCTCTTTTAGATATTTCATTAACTGATATCGGTCTCGCTCCATATTATATTTTTCTTGATTTTCTTTATCATTCATAACAGAAGTTTTTAATTGATCTAATGCAGTCATTGTATTTACCACCTCTCTAAGATTCTGCCTGTATGAACCGATAAATATCATCAAAAACATTTTCAGCACATGCATCATGTAGAATATCATGTCTGTATCCGGCAATAATCTTCAATGTAACCGGGACTTCGGCATCACGGTAATCCTGATTTAAACGAATGGTATCTTTACCGAAATGTTCTTCCGGATCTTCCTCACCGGTTATGAACATAACAGGCGTTAATACTTTTCGCAGATCCGCAGCATATACAAACAGCATGACCTTAAGAATTTCAGCAATAGTCCCTTCTGTTGTCTGAAAATTCACTAATGGATCGTCCATATATTTTTCCCTGCAGGAGTTGGAACGATACCTCCAAGAAAAATCACCATTTTCTGGATAATATTTTTCAAAAATATTTAGAATTTGATCGGAAGGGACTGGAATCTGTTGTTTTTTTCTTGATCTCTTCAAATCAAAGTACAACGATGATGTTTTTAATAAAAATTTATTTTTACGACCGGCTCCAATATAGATGTGCTTATAGTAACGCTCCGGATATTGAATTTGATGCGCCATTCCAAAATATGCACCCATACCGATACCTAATTGATAAATAGGGATATCCGGATATTTTTCCTGTATAAATTTTCTTATAGATTCAATATCTGTTACTGCATCTTCCCAATGCTCCAGATAAGTTTCTTTCATTCCATAAGATTTTGTTTTACCATACCCGATCATGTCATGTCCTATAACAGCATATCCTTTATCGGTAAAAAATTTGGCAAATTCTTTATATCTGCCTATGTGTTCCGTCATACCATGCAGAACCTGAATTACACCAATGATTTCATGTTCCGGTTTATAATCCACAACATGAAGAATTGTTTTGGTATCAGATGCTGCAATGGATGTTATAAGTTCTTTCAAGCTTAGACAGCTCCTTTCTTTATCTACTCTATTAATAGAATGACAGAAAAAATATTGAAGCCGTGATTCCGGACAAAATAAAATACAGCCCTACATAAAGTAGAACTGTATTTTGTTATGCATATCAGAAATCAGGAAATAAATCAAAAATAGACATCTGATTATTCAGACTGCATTGTTCGGCAGCCCGTTCCAGTTTTTCTTCGATTTTCTTTTTCTCATCAATGTGTTTTGCTGATGTGGAAACAATCGTTAAAGAATCTGTCTGCAGGAACCATTCTGGTGCTTCCAGTATGTTTTCCGGAAATTCCTGAATGGATGCCCGCCACATTTCTCTTGTTGGATTTTTAATTGCATGAATTCCGGTTCGTGAATTACAGATGACATCCCAGACATATTTGGATGGCTGGATTTCACATTTGGAAAGAATATATTCCAATGAGCGTTTTCCGATTTTTTCGGCCCTTTCGCATGCTCTTTCACAGTGTTCTTCATCCGGATAAATATAACGGTCAATGTGATAGTCAGAAAAAGCTTTCATTACTGCCGGGGTTGTCTTCCATGGATCCGGTATATCATCTAATCCATAGCACTTTTTACTGGATACATATTGTATCAATGCTTCTTCCGTCAAATATTCATTTGGAATATCTTTTGGATAAAATTCACCATGTTTTATGATCTCCGCATAGAAACCAGGAGTTTTGAATTCGTCGGGAATTACCTCCATTGTCCGAAATGGATGATGGATATAGGCATAAATGCATAATTCTTTTGAGAGATAATCCTTTGGAACATCGGATAAGTAATGCCGTTCATTTTTTAATCCGATTTTAACAAGTTCCAGTGTAACATATTTCTTTGGAATGATTTTTAATGGATACGTACAATTTGCTGCAATGGCTTCCAAGAGTTCCGGTGTCCAGACTTTCCTTGCTTTTTTAATTTTATCACTGTCGATATGCCGGCTGTTCTCTAAACAGGTAATCAGTTGCGCATCCGTCATTTCCGGCTCAAACATGGAAAAATGGAATCCTTCCATAGCCATTAATTTGTCAAAGAACTGCTCTGTCTTCAATTCTTTGGGCACATAAACCATACAGGCAAAATGATGGTAGCATAATTGCAGCCAGATATCTTCTGGGACCTGATAATTTCTGATAGATAATGCATGAGCCAAATGCAGAAATCCAACATAGGATTTCTGTGTTGTGATTGTATATCGGATTAATTTCTCAGATACGTAAGTATCAAATTTTTCTGGTGGAACCAGCATATAATTATATCCATTAACGATACAGTATGACTCATAAAAATTCTGGTCCCGAAAACGCATTGGGATTTTTACGTATTGATCAATATATTCATCTCGTTCATTTGCTATCATTAGCCCTAAATAGTGATATACATATTGTTGAGTTATTAAATGATCTGGAACACTTTGCAGACTAAAAGGATTTGCACGAATCAAAGCCAAAATTTCTTCTGCTGAAGCTCGCTCAAAATATTTGCAATTTTTAGGAATTAAATAATCTGGAATATTTTGATATACGGTTTTTAAAACATCAAATGATATTTTTTCTGCTTGATTTAAGAAATAAATTGGGCAGATCTTTGAATATTTCATTTGTACAGCTTTGGAAAGATCGCTTATTGATAAGTCTTTAAGATAGTCCCTGTCTGCTTTTTCTTTAAGGAGAAATTCGTCCAACGAATAATAGTTATCTTTAAAGAATTCATCATTGTAAATTGCTGAAAGCGAGGCGTGATAGATTTCAGACAGGTCGAATAATAAATCGTTCCGCTTACTTAAAAGCTTTTTCATATAGTCTTCCGTCCATGTCCTGGATTGATTGTTCTTCAAGAACAGGAACTGGAATTTCTTTAAATCGAACAGAGATTTCATATATTCCAGCCTATATTTTTTATAGGTATCTGGATCGGTTTCTTTTAATTGCTGGATCAATTTTTTTTTCTCAGTCATAAGTAATACTCCTATCGTAGATTTATTTGAGATATGCAGATAAAATTTGTCTCTCCTTTCTTCTGCTTGATTTCTCTGTAAGTAGTGTGTATTACTGATGACAAAATAAAAAAGGCAGGAACTCTCCTGCCTTTATATGTAGATAAAAATTAGTGATTGATTGTGAAGAAGATAATGGCACAAACAAGTATTGGAATCATGCCAATCATACCGAATATAATGCTTAATAACCTATATACTTTGGTATCATATTCCGGAATATATGACTTTTGGGGATTATCCGGATTGTATCGTATCTCGATTCTTGAGCCTTTTTGCGGAACATGATGCGATAGGTATGCACCAGTATTCGTATATGTGACAGCATTAACTTTGTACTCATATAGGGGATGAAAACTCAGACTGTCTCCAGTATTTTTAGTCAAAATATCTTTCACAGTTGCAATCGTTGTAGCTGTGCATTTTGTTGTTTTACTCCTGCTAATACACCATAAGATAAAGGCCGGTATCAGAAAGCACATTCCTAATCCGCATAATGTGAAAACTAATCCAAGATCCATATACGACCTCCTGTATCCTTATTGAATGGTCTTTATAAAATTTTCTATTTCATATTCTGCAAGTTGCGTCCAATTCTTTTTGGAAAGGTTTATTCCATATTCCGGTGTATTGTAAGGATGAAAAACAAATGCAGTTTTGTCCCTATGATTCCATGAGGTGGCTGGAATAGCATATAAATTCGGATGTTCACCATCTGTTAAGATGAGAAGCAGTAAATATAAAGATGTATCATTGATATCGAATACATCCTTCTTCATAAAAACATACTTGGTTGTATCACGGACCGTTTTTACTTGGAATTTTAGGAATCCTTTCTTGGTTTCTGCAACGAAGTCAATTCCATGATCATCTACTTCGGTTGTGTAAACACTGATTCCGTAGGACATAAGCGACATTTTCGCATAATATTCGCCAAAAACTCCAAGCTTTTGTGGTGTGAGTTCTTTTCTACTCCAGTTAAGATTATACATATCATTCCTCCAACGAATAATATAGACAGATATTGTCGTTCTTACTGAGAATACTATAACGTACATTTTGATATCTTCATGATAACATAAAAATAGGATCAATGTGACGTTATTTATGTTCCATCAATCCTATTTTTTATCGTTCAAGCTTACTGTAATTTCTCAGCTGCATTTCGAAGCATATCCGCAGAATAACCGAGAAGAAGCATATGCTGCCATTCTCCAAATTCTTCTACACATTCTGCCTCCTGAATCAGCTGATCAGCTGTAAAGTGATGTTCTTTTGCGATTCTCATTAATTCGTCCATAAAGATTCTCCTAGTTAAATGGTAATTCCTCATCTAATCCATCCGGGATATTCATAAAGCCATTGTCATCAGGAGCACTTGGATTCGGATTTGGTGTCGGTTTCGCAACCGAAGCTGCAGAGGAAGAATTATTTCCCTGATTGCTCTTGCTTTCAGCAAATTCCTGTTCTTCGATGAAAACATCCGTTGTATATACTTTCTGACCATCTTTGTTGGTGTAGCTTCCAGTCTGGATACGGCCTGTTACGATAACTTTCAGTCCCTGGCGGAAATATTTCTCAGCAAATTGAGCAGCTCTTCCAAAAGCAACACAATTGATAAAATCTGCACTCTGCTCTCCATCATTGTTACGTCTGAATCTGCGGTCTACAGCTAATGTATATCTCGCAATTGCAGAAGAATTCTCTCCCTGTGAATATCTTACCTCTGGATCTCTCGTTAATCTGCCCATTAAAATTACTTTGTTCATACTGTTTTTCTCCTTTATTCATGGTATTGTTCGTAAAGCAGTTCATTTTCCCACTGCTTTACATATGAGTCCCTGTCTGCATCCATCTCGGCTATGACCTGTCGAAGATGTTTCCGATGTCTGGAACTCCTTTTTGTTTGATGATTTTGTTCTTTTTTCATCTGAAAATCCTCCGGATTCTTCTCCAGCGTTTCCTGCGGAGATAATTCATAAAGTTACACTTGCAACGGGTACTGTTTGGCATTACAAAATCTTCACAATGCCTTTTGCATTTACACACCGCACATGCTTCGCTGTTTCCAATCATTTGAAGTTCCTTTCTTATAAATTTGAACGATATTTAGATTCATATCCTCCTTTCATCATGAAAATTCGTTCTATCTATAGAATGAAAGAAAGGAATAGAAATAAAAAACAGTTGGTTATAGTTTCCAGCCGTTTTTTCAGCTTTACAATATATTCCTATTATTTACGTATGACTTATTTCTTCAAGTTTTCTACGAACGATACTCTGTCTATTCAGTGCTTCTTGCAGTAATGTTTGATCATTTTTATGGACGGTTTCGATTAAGTTTTTTTGAACGAAGGTGTAAATGGATTCCCAATGCGTACAAATATATAATGTACAATTGGTAGTAATAGAATCCGTACAACTATCCCAGGCATATGTTCCTGTTTTGTACGAAAAGTGAAAGCAGCTTTCATCTTCTGCTTTACTTGGACCGAGATATATTGTTTGATGATTGATCACAACATAAATGTATGTTTGATATTTTTGTTCATTTATTGGGATATTTTTACGATCATCCTCCGGGAACATGTATTTGTAAGTTACAAATTGAATTTTTACTTCTTTCAGGAATTCTCCGATATTTTTGAAATCATTTTCAACATTTTTTTTTAGTAATTTCAACTTATTCTGCATTTCTTCTTTCAATTTTTTTGTGTCTTGTAGGATCTGTGTAGCTTTTTCCTGTACCGCTTGCTGTTCTTTCAATATCTTCATAAATTTTTCGTCCATTAGCAGTAATTCTCCTTATTATCGATCATTTGTACTCATAAATAGTGTGAAAGAATATACTTAATACAAAATGACCGGAATTTCTTCCGGCCATTCTAGTTTTTTCTAACACGCACATTCTTCGGAGTAATAATTGAGAAGAACCAGTCCCATTTTCTCCAAAAATCGTTCCTTCCAGTCTTTTTCTTCGAAATCAATCTCATAATGGATATATTTATCATGATCAGTTTCCACATCATCCATACTCGGATTATATCTCATCAGGTATATGGCGCTGGCATTTTCTTCACCATCAATGCAAAAATTATATTCTACGCCGTAGTTTTTATACCAGGCAAATCCGGCTCCCCAATAATCACAACAATCTTCATTCTTGCGGTCATCTGGTGTTACAACGCAGGTAGAAGTCAGATTTCCATTCTGAATTTCTTCCTGCAACCAATTTTTCAGTTTTGTCATTTCTTTTTTATGATTTTTGATAATTTTCCGTCCCTTTAAATAATCTCCAAAAGTAGCAAACCAAAAATAATTATCACAATCTGGATTTCTGATTGCATAACATGCATTTGTCAGTTTATCTGAACCTTTTTGTTTTAAATACCATTGGATTTTCTGAGCATCCAGGGCCTCCATGATCATGTATATATCCATTGAGTTATCTTCTAAAATTTCTTTTATGCTATATCCGAACATCTAAATTTCCTCCTGTAATATCATATGTTTTCTCTGATTGAAAGAATAATTCCTCCGATAATCATATTCGAACGTGTTGAAATATTTTCTTCACTCCTTCTCTTCATTGATTACGTTCTATGAGTAGTGTGGAAGCTTTTTGAAGAAATAAAAAAGACGGTTAAGTTCACACTTAATCGCCTTATAATTATTTTATATATAGTTGTATCGTTTCGGTAATTCCAATTTAGCTTCTAAATATTTATACGTTTCTTTCCCAAGATTATCTTCTGATGCATGTCCAGGATAAATTTTTTTGATATCTCCTACTTCATTTAAAATATAGTCAATGACCTCTTTTTTGCGAGGATCTAATATTTTTACTACTTTTTGTTTCTTTGATGAAATTTTTGCTGATATAGCAATTGCATTACCATCATAATCTTTTTTATAATCAAATTCTTCATTTTCAATTATTGCAATATAATTTCCATATTTCAAACATTGAAAAATACAATTTAAAGGAACGCAGTCTAATGAAGCATAAGGATTCTTCGGCACAGCTTCTTCGCCTTCACAATACACCGTATTATTACTGATTTCTTTCATTTTTTCGAGGTCATCTTTGTTTTTAGCAATTTGGCTTCCCCGTATACATTTTGCATATATCATATATTTCGCTCCTTAAAATTTAAAAATTTATTTCTCTCATAAATGTATAATCGAAGTAATGCTTCTTTTTCTTCTGCAGTCATATCTTTCAACATTGGTTCTATCGTATCAGGTGTCATAATTTTGAAATCATTTTTAATTTTCTCTAGTTCATCTATCGTTTCCATTGCAATAAAATTTGCTATGTTATTCCTCCTAAATTATTCATTTATTTTATTATCACAAATTTTATCTGGAAATACAAGCCGGTGGACAAATAATATTTACATTAATGTCCTTTTAAGGATACCATTCGTTATATTTGCTAAAAAAGACCGGAAATGTACCGGCCTTTTTCTATTAAATCTGTATGTCCAATTACTCAGATTACATTTTTTTCCACTCTTCACCCTGATCGATTCTTTCAAATGGCAGATGCATTAATTTTGCAACCTGTTCTGACAGATTCAGATATCTGGTTGGAGAAATTTTATTTTCTTCGGAATATCTCTGTATGATATCATTGAGTGCCAGATAAACATCAATGGCCGTACCGCCGCCTGGGTACTGGATCCGAAGCTCCGCTTCCACTTTTTCCGAGATTCCTTTCGGGAAAATGGTGTAATTTTCTCTGATTTCCTGTACGACTCCGGCAACATCTGAAATATTCATATTTCCAAGTTTTTCAATGAGTTCTTCGGACTCCTTAAAAACCATACCAAGCTGCTTGCAGCTTTCTGCATATGATTGCGGCGAAGCTTCACCCTTGTGTTCAAGGGCTATTCCGGAATTGCATGTAGTACGGACGCCATCGGCATCATAAAATACAGACGCATACACTTTGCTCGCACCAATGTCGGATGTGGAGAAACGTATGCCTGCTTTTAATTCAGAGATATCAGCACCGGCATCGTTTAATTTCAGGCGGAATGACTGTTCCATTTCCTCGTCATTCATCAGATATTCTACCATCAAATATTCGTGGCTGACCTGACCACGGTTGAAAGTAAAATCCGGATGATCCTGTTTTAACTGATTCTCCAGGATAGCTATCATTTTGTCAGCAGGAAGGATAACGTATTCCTTTGAAAGAACAGCACTTACCTTTCCGTCTCGGAGTAAAATTTTACAGTTATCTGAAAAAAGTTGAAAGTCCCTTGTCAGGCGATCTGCTTTTTCGTTGATTGGCAGGACCTGCTTGTTGGCTTTTGGATCAAACCGGGCCATTACCATTGAATCATCATCGCCACGCTTACAGATGGATGGATAAGCAATCCGTCTTGTTGGATATACGGCCATGGAATCTTTGTACGGAAACACTAAGAAAAGTCCCGTATCTTCAATACAGCTTAAATTTTCTGGATTCTCATAGTCGATATCTTTGACATTAAGCCGGTATCCGTTTTTCTGTACGGACAGATTTGTGCAGTTTGTCTGGAAAAATAAAGGATGATTTGGAATGCCAATGGCAGCAAGTTCATTGATAAATGGCTGTACCCATTCATCATGTTTTGCCCGAAATGTAAGATATTCTTTTAAGTCTTTCCATGTTTCTAAAATTTCTACGTCATCATCATTTTCTAAATACTTTTTCATTATTGGATTCTCCTTGATTTTATTGAACAGCACAGATATTTTTATTCCTCCATTCTTCTGTGATAATTGTTCTAAATAAAGAGTGAAGGATGCATAAAAAAATAAAATCGGACAGGTTGCTGCCTATCCGATTTTATAAATACCCGTAATTACTCCTCTTTTGTCGGTTCGTCTTTTTGGCTTTCCTGGTTTTCCAAGAAAAATAAATGACAGAAAATACCGCAGTCAAAGGATATTTCATCCTCTTTTCGCCCGCGTTCCGGATCTAATTCATCGAGGAAGACACCGTTGATACAACTATGACCGATTTCTCTTTCCAATTCGGCCATTGTCTGGAATACTTCCGGGAAATATTTGCGGATCTGATTCCAGTACCACATGCCTCCCTTGACACATCCAATACAATTGTTATTCTGAAATCCCATATCATATGTGACAGGACGCTTAATATGTAATCGTGCTGTGATCGCATGAGCATCCTGTTTCGTCAGATTTTTTTCAATCAATGGGAACTCATGTTTGAATTCCGGCATAGCTTCACAGATGCGTTCGGCTCTGCGCCGTTCATCCATATCAAATCCCCATACATATGTGATCTGGTATTCCCTGTGTTCCATTTCCCATTCTTTACGAACTCTTTTCTTTAGAATTTCCGTACATTTTGCGCCACTTGGACCGTTGATATACCGGAACTGACGAATCACATTTTCTTTATTCCGGTAAGGAGATTTTAAGATTAGAACTTCTTTTCCAAGTATTTTCTCACATTCTTTAATAAAACGCATACTGTCGGGATGCTGGTTCTCAATATCGATGTAAATGTAAAGATTAATAGAGTCTTTTTTTAAATATCCGGCAACAAAACTGGATACACCTGCAGATAACCAACATACTTTTAATTCTTTTTTAGACATAACACCACGCTACAAATCCATGTGTATCGTGGATAACAATAGTGCCGAGCGTTTTTTAGCATACTTTAATCGAGTCTTTCATCGAACTCACTTCCCTATTGTTTTCTGCATTAACTTCGTTTACTTTAGCTTTTTAATACAACCTCGGTTTACCGAGGACTTGTTATTCCTTTCTGTAAATAGTTTGTATTCCGGGATCTTGATAGATTTTCATATCATACACTCCCTGTTTCTGATAGATTGGAACATTACAGATATTGAATGATTTCCTCCTTTCTTCTGTATAATTTGTTCTACATAAAGAATGCATGAATTCAAAAGAAATAAAGCCGGATGCATAAAAGCATTCCGGCTCTTTTCCTCTATGGAGTTCTATTTTTGTAATATGTACTGAATGGATAACGGATTCCTTCCTTTCCGTTCTTGCCTGCAATCGCTTTCCACTTCTGCTCAAACAATTTCTGAACGTCATATGGAAGTCCTTCGTCAGAGGCCTGCTTTACAGAATATTTCCAGATATCATCAACAGTAATAATATCTAAAATAGGATCAGATGACGGATCACAGGTGATTCCATTTTTACGGTGGATCATAAAGCGTACCTGCTGTTTTTTACTTACTGTCATATAGAAATTCGATGGAATGTAATCACTGCCCTCTAATCCAGATTTATAAATTCCAGGCAGATAGAAGCCAAGTTCCGGTAATGGATTCTCTGGATGAAGTTCAACAAGTTGAAAACGTTCGTATTTCTGATAGTTATCCCGCTGCTCTTTCGTCATTCCAAGCCCGATTGCTACTTCTTTACATATCGGGAGCTGGATAGATTCATCAGATATATTTGTAAGTTTCAAAATAGATCCGTTTACCTTCACTGCTCCAGAAGTTTTCCCTTCTGAGAATAACAAGGTATCTGGATAAATCTGCATCCACAAGAAGTCCTTCGGAAGGACATAGCCAAGAGGCAGATTCAGTTCTGCACCTGGGGTAAGAACAAGCATTGCATTGATTGGGCTGTAAACCGCAAGCGCACTTTTATTCTCTGTTTCTACAATTTTGGGTTCATGAAGTCCTTCCCATTCCGCATGAAAACGATCAAGATCCGATAAATATTTTTCATATGCATTTTTTGAAAGAAATTCTTTTAAAAGAGCTTTCTGGCAAAGATACCATTCCAGTTCACTTACTTTATTATAAATTGACATAAAATGCCTCCTGTTTTTTATTTTATCGGCATGGATATAAGAAAAAATGAAGACGTACAATGTCCATGCCGGTTATTTAGTGAGAAAGTGATTGCAACCAATCAAACAGAGAGGATTCTCCACTTTGTTTGATATAGAAAACTGAATAGGGGGTTTATGACGTTTATTCACTCTCTCATATATAGTGTGACAGAAAGCTTATCCTAATCGGATAATGCCTCTGTTCTGACTGCACATCCGTCAACCAAAATATCGTTAGAAGTCAGTGGGACTGCCAGATATAACCGTCTGTCAATTCTTTTGGTTTCAACCATATCAGCATAATCACTGTTAATTTCTACTTTTGCAGTACCTGTCTGGATAACCATTTTCTTCGGATTGACCAGATTTTTAATTGTAATGTCATTTTCTTTCCCTACGGTCTTATCGTAGTCTTCGTCAATGTCTTTTACTTGATCCGTATTTAATTCCTTATCAATTACCTGCAGCAGTTCTTTTTTGCTTAACATGCCGGCGGAAGGCAGGTTTTCTTTTTCCAAAGATTTTTCAACTAATTTTGTGTGGATTTCTTTTGCTGTTTCTAATGGCATCTGTTCTTCATGTGCGTGATTTAATGTATCCAGAAACCATTCATGCTCTTCTTTGTCGGACAGCATCATTTCTGAACCAATCAGTTCCTTTAAAAAATCATCCTGTGAATTTTCGGCTTTTTTTGCAAAGTATAATGCATGATGAATATCGGTAGCCCGGTCTGTAAATGCCGGATATAATAAAGCATTAACAGGATTTTTCGCCATCCAATCACGCTCCTTATCCAGAATAGCCGGCTTTGTACAGTCGATAGACAATCCAGGCTTATCCAGTTCTACCGGACAGATACAGGTTAAAATATAGGAATACACTTCATCAGAGGCATCTTCCAATTCCTGATCATCGGAAGTCACCCTAGGGATATCATAGAGACCATTTACAACAATGATCAGATAATTTTCAGATGAATCATAGGATCCAATGATGGAATCAAAGAGATCTGTCAGCATACCTTCATCACTCATATGATATTTCCGCAGTGTTTCCAGTTTCTGGGGGGATTCATCTGCTGGATGGATGCTGTTAGTTTTTAATGTATAGAGATTTTTCCCAACGGTTCCGGAAAGTGCCTGCTTTAATATATCAAAATACTTAAAAGCTTCCTCTTCCGGGAGGGACAGAAATGCCTGAGATTTTTCAAGAATCTTTTCTTTTTCAGAAGTAACATAACAGGTAGCAATCCGGGAGATATTACAGTTTTCCGGACGGAATGTTTTTCGCAGTTCCAAAATTTCTTTTTTATTCATAATTTTCACCATCTGCAAGTGGTCTGCAGAATTTTTTTCGTATAAAAAACCAGACTACAAACACTATGTAATCTGGTCTTATCGATATCGGGTTCTCCATCTTTTCGGGTTCGCCTGATGTCTGATGTCATGCTGAGTTTAATGAATTGTAAGGTTGAAATTAATCGAGGTTTTTGGATTTACTTTTCTCCTGTCCTCACTAACACTTAGATATACTATATCCGGATATCGTTCATTTACTATCAACATTGCAGTCTGAAAAAAAATTAGCTGCAGTTTGATTCGGCTTTTTTTGAGTAATTTTTAATGCTTTTGGCAGAACCTCTTCGAATGCCTTTTGAATATCTTCTTCACTTTGCAATGTATCAAGGTGAACTACCCCGACTTATAGAAGTCGAAGCGTTTCTTACTTATAGTGTGTGTGAATTTGAAAACAGAAAGAATTTCTGGACAAAAACAGTTATTTCCTGCATTTTACGACATAAAGAGACATTGTTGTTAAAATACATTGTTTTTGATTGAGTATCTAATACAGATAAATTATAATGAAATCAAATACATAGTTTGGGGGAAAGAAATGGATGAATTTGCCGAACTGATCAGACGTGAATTTGAAAAAATCGCAGCAGAAGAAGAAAAAGAACTGGAGAATATGGAATTGGGATTATCGGATGAGGAATTTCAAGTGATCAAAGCCAGAGCTTTGAATGGCGTAATAGAACGGATACGTCTGCATCAGCAAAATGAAAAGAGCTGCTATTTATAGTAGCCTCTTTTCATTTTAATTCTGGTATCCAGTCTTCTTTCACCGGATGTAATCTTCCTTTTGGAACATAGTTTTTTAGTGCAGAGTCTACAGCAAGTGCCATATCGATAATATAGAAATCATCTCCATTCTGCATAACATCCAGAGACAACTGCCCTGTTAGATTAAGATCCGGCAGCATACCTTTTATATGCAGTACTACGGAATCTTTGTTTTCGTTGAATCGGCTCATAAGAACTTTTTCATGAGCCATATAGATAATATAATCATGCACCTGATGTGGTGAATCCTTATCTGACTCATGACTGAATCTTTTCTTCATGGTATCCGGATCCCAGTAAGGTGCAATTCCAATAACATCATTTTTATCAGCATCAATGAAGACACGATATTCTGTATGCAAGGGTAGTCCCTTATAAATGCAAGGATTCTGTTCTTTATCCTGTATAAATTCCCTGCACACCCATTCTACGGTAGTACCTGGACCGTAAATAACGGGCTGATTTCGCACACTTAAATCAAAGTGTGCCATGCTGGATGCCTGAAAATGGATAAATAATAAGTATTCTCCGATAGTACGGACCTCCTCCGCCCCCTGGATCTGAGCATTACGGAAGTCAAATTTTGATGAAAACACACCTGTTTTAATAAAGTATTCTTTTTGCCGGTCAAGTGAAAAAGCTTTTTCGCAGAACCGGTCGGCTATCTCCAGAGAGGTTTTGGTCAGTTCCATATAATCAAGCTTTGTTAATTGCAGTAATGGTAATGGAACACGGATAATCGTTGTGTCTGGAATTTTGAAGAAATTCTGTTTTTTTACGGCTTGTGTTAATTCTGGAAACCAGTTCCCAATTGAATTTTTATTTTTTGCAATGATTTGATAGGTGATTGGATCAAGATCCTGAATCTCCAGACCCTGCCGAAATATATCGTATGTCATTTTTTTCTTCTGTGGATTCTTTTCTTTTAAATATTCTTTGTAAATAGATAATATTCCCGGATAAGAATCACCGTTAAGTTCTTTCTTCAAAAGTGTCCCGGACAACTGTGGCCGGAGAGATTCCGGAAGCGATAGAATTTCTTCTTTCGTAACCGGATGTTCTGGAAACGGGATTCCGAAATCTCCATAAGAAACCGTACCATCTTCATATTTGAAGAAAGTTGTTTCTGATAATAATTCTGTTACGATCCGGTCAATCAGGGATTCCACCTCAGAGTCATCGACTGTAATGTGATCATTCATTCCAGCTGCCTGTTTTGCATTTACTTCAAACAGGTTATCACTGACCGGTTCCTCTAATACGCCAAGATGATATGCTTTTTCAAATTCTTCTAATGCCTCTGGTGTGGTCTGCAATAATTCTGCAATCTTCTTTTTTTCACTGTCAGAATGTATGTTTCTTAATTTATTTATGTTTCCAAATAAGTCGAACATAGGATACTTCCTTTTTCTTTGATGAAAATATTATCGCAAAACCTTCTAAATACTGCAAATTTGTGGACAAAATTTTTACATGATCACATAGAGCATATAACATACTCCGCAAAATGCCAGTGCAGCGATAGAAATGAACAGCCCGATTCTCATGATCTTGTGTTTCCCTTCTGCTCCCAGTCGTGGGTGCTTCAGAGTATATTTCAAAATCATAACAGCAAGGATTACAAAAAATAATCCCATTAAAAATATCAATTGGTCACTTCCTATACTTTTTAAATACCTTAATTTGTCTAACAAAAATATCACTCTCCTGTTCTTTTGATTCCTAACAATTCCGGATTATCGAAAATGTTTCCAACAATAGTCACATCGGTAGACTTAAGCCAGTATCCAAGATCTTTCCGATTAAGCGGTTTTGATGTATGCTCCCAATCTACAAAAAATCCGATATGTGCAGTCTTCGTGCTATCAAAACTACTCTGATATTCACCGTATCGGATAGGCGCATATATATCATGATGACAGATAATATCATTCTCCCATATTTTTTTACATTTTTTGCTAATGCCGGTATATTGACATAATGTAGCTGGATCAATTTCGTAAAAAGCTATCTGATTTGGCATTCCCCAGTCGGTTGAGCGTTCTGTAGCAATTAGATGATGTACTTTTACTGGTTCTTTTTGATAATCATCTGTCGTACAATAAGTAGTTTCATTTATTTTGCAATAAAATCCTTCAATCCATTGCTTTCTGTCTTTTAATTTTGCTCTGAAAAAATTTTTCCCAATTGGCATAGATGTTCCATTATTTAGAGTTCTGGTGTCCAATTTCTCAATCTCCATACACTTCTCCTTTTCCTCATTTAATTTCTGCATATGTACGTACTTTTCCCTGTAAATTTTTTTCTGTTTTTCCAAGATAACGGACGGAAAGAAAACAGATTCCTTTATCATCTGGTTTTTTGGGACTATACTCGCACCATGTTATCTTCATTTGATAAGGATTATTGGCACGGGTTTTAAAATTGACATTAAATTCGATTATCTCTTTCTCCAGATTTCCATTCATGTCATAATATTTTCTTGATTCTGATTTTGACTTAATTTCTTTTTTTTTCGGAATTCCGGATACGAACCGACAGATACTGTTCAACTGATCATCTATATCCGATTGTTGTTGCAGCTGCGGTTGTAATAACTCTTTTATCTGTTTTGGTCGATTGGTGCTTAAGGCATTCAAAACTTTCCACATCGAAAATTCTTCGAAGGGTTCCTGCTCCTTTTTTTTCCCAAAGACAATAAAGAGTATTGCAAGCAGAATAAGTATTCTTAACCAAAAAGTTCTCCTCATAAAACAAGATTCCTTGTATCCATGTATAAGATATGGTTATGATAGTTCCCGTATTTTTTTCCTTCTGCATCAATTTTACATGGAATCAATCTGCAAAATGTTCCTTTAAAATTCACTCCAGATACAGCAAGGGTTCCATTGGGATGTTTATCGGAAAAATAATGAACAAATCGAACTGTTGAAATCCGTTCCTGTTTTTTATTAGCAGCTGCCATATGTATCCTCCTTATCAATCATTTTGGTAAATCTTTTTTTAAATTGTTCGGTATGTTAAATACTGTAATCAAAACGTCATTTGAAAAAAGATATAATTTATCACCGTAAATGCGCAAATTTTGCGCATTTGGATTGCTTTTCGATATTTTATACATCCATTTCCTCAGCCGACCCTTTGTACGTTCAATTGGATATCCATTGAAATATACTTGATTGGCAATCCGCTGTATAGATTTTCTGTTTAAGCCACCACGTTTCCGCATCCGATCTGCAGCGTGCCTTGTTACAATTACCCCATATATGGCATCACTCCCTTCCAGCAGATTTAATATGCTCTCGCTAATAGTATGTCGGAAAGTATTGGGTTTAAGGATTTTTTGGACAAAAAGAAACAGACAGTCAAAATGACTGCCTGTAATCTTACGCCTGTGCCGAAGCCCAAGGGAGGGAAGTTTCAATTTTCTCTTCTTTTTTTGTTTCTGTAACCTTTCTTTTTTCAGCATCATATCTTTTCTCCAGTTCAGACATTAATCCGAGAGCCAGAGTTTTAGCATAATCTGTATTATATTTCTGATAAAATGCATCCATTTCCTTTGATGCATATTCCCAGAAATCATCCTGCATCAGATTTTCCACATCAATACTTAACAATTTACGGTTTAATACCCAGTAATCAGCCATCAGACTGTACATATATGTTCCTTTTTCAAATAATTCCATTGCCATAATAATTTCTCCTCTTTCTTAATCAGGAGATTTTCGAATCTCTTTTAATTTATTCATAAATTCATCATCCATCGAATTCATGAACGTTCTGTAACTATATTTTTCCAATAATTTATAGAATTGTTTTGCTTTTTTATAGGATGAATTTGGGATAATGTTATCGATACAATAAGAAATATTGTCGATATTAGATACTCTTTTGATTTTACATCCGATAAGAATCTGATGTTTGATGCCATTCACATCTTTATGATATCTTGTCTCGAAATCTGTTATTTCATAATCTTGCCGGATTATTTTCTGCGGTTCCGATAAGATCCAGACTTCGTGGGTTTCCTTTACATCCGGAACTTCCTCTTCTGTGGGAAATTTAATGTCCTCACTGGTCAGATAGTATGCGTGAATATAAATACGCATGCTAAATTTTTGAATATTTTGCATGACATCTGCACATCCTGGTATTCCAAGCAGCGCATGCTGAATGGTATCAGCAGCACAAATTCTCGGTGTCTCTGCTTCTTCATTTACAAATTTTCCAATGACTCTGGTTTTTGGAACTCTTGGTTTAAAGAATTCAACCAAATCAAAAGAACAATGCACATAACTGTTTCTTTTCATAACTGATCTCCGGAATTCTGCTGTGTTCGGTATTCTAACAGTTCCTTCAAGGCCATTTCTGTAACTGCAGAAAGCGGCTCCTGTTCTATCTGGTTCATGGCTCGGTAAACGCCCAGAGCATTTATCAAGACCTCATTATCAATGTGCATCCCATCATCTATGGTTATATCTTGATTTTCCAGACATTTGATAATCAGTTGCAGCTGTTTTAATGACCCAGACGGAAGCTTTTTCATGTGCTGGTTGATCCAGTTCGTAATTCGGATACATTCCAAATCTTCTAATGCTTCTTTTTCAGAAACATATAGCCTTAACGTCCGGTTTCCTTCTGCTGTCAGATAATCTCTGTCATCAGAAGATACGGTAAATTTGTTCCCAACATCATCAGTGATATATCTTTCGGAAACAGCTGTGATTACGCATCGACACAGATCTTCTTCATAGTGAGCCTGATTAAAGATATATGCTTTCTTTCCGACCTCAAATATTTTCTGTTTCATTAGTATCCTCCTGTAAATTTTCTATTTCCATAACAAGTGGGTTGAAAAGTTCTCCATATTCAATTCCTACACTAGACAAAATAAATCCGATCATAATCTGCAATGCTCCTGGAAGAAGGTCAATGGCATCGCCATCAATACCTCCAACAGCCCCTGCAACGATAAGGAATCCTATACAGAGTAAAACTCCACCTACCATTTTCTTAGACTTCTTGCACATATTTTTTTGCTCCTTTCTTCTTTCTTAATAAACCTATAATTAGTGTGAAAGAAGAAAAGAAAAATAAATGAAAGGTAAAATTATTTGGGGAGAATTTTGAGTGATGATAAAGAAATGAATTATGATTTTAGACATACAAAAAACCGGATACGGGGTGAGTGGGTGTGGTGTATCCGGCTTCTGCATAAAGCATATAAAATACTCTAATAACTATCATAGAAGATTTTATAAAAAACGTCAATATTCTTAGAACAAAAAGAAAAAGACGTGAACACGTCCCTTTCTTCCAGCCGGCTATTTTATTCTTGTAATCTGGTATTCATCCATGGCATCCAGAATTTCATCTACTTCATCAAAATCCGGAATAGGATAAGCAGTTGTTATCTCAAAGAAATGATCTTTTCGATCGGAAAGCTGCAGAACAATGCAGATACCGCTCAAAGCAAATAAGTGATTCCAGTCTGTACCCTTTACAACACCGTCACCAATGGGATGATCGTAAAAAGCACAGATTTCCAATGCATGGAATGGATCTCTCTTTCCCCAATCCATTATTTCCTGAATATGAAGGGACAATCCATCTGCAATCAGACTCGTCACCTCAGATTTTGTAGCTTCTGTAAAGCGACTCATACAAATAATTTCACCTGGATGAAAATGCAATTTACATGTACGTTGCTGTAGTTCTTCTTGTGTGACATAATAGTGTCTGCTGAATACGTGACTATTCGGATGATATGCTAAAAATAATTCCGGGGTCCGAATTTCTTCTATTTCTTTTTCAATATGTATTCTATCCATATGCATTCCTTTCTACCCAAAAAGTGGGTATAAAAAAACCGGCTCATAGAGCCGGCAAATGATAAATCCTATTATTTGATCAAACGTCGTGATGCATCCGCATCATCGATTACCTGGTATGATGTTACTCCGTTCTGTTTAAGCAGAGACGATAACATCTTCACATTATTTCGTTCTTTGGCTGTTACCATAAAGACTCCAGTTTCCTCTGTAGCCTTTTCACATTTTGCACGCTGTACAATCTGATGAAATGCATCTGACGTTGCATTAGTAACGCACCAGCACTGGCCTTCATCATCTGTAATAAAATGATATTTGTAAAAACTTCGGATCAATACTTGGCGCACATATTTTTTCAGTTTCTTGCTGACTCTATATTTTTTCATATGAATCTCCTCTCTTCTCAGTTAATCGTTCTACCAATAGTATGTAGGAATGCTTAATTTATAAAAAAAGCACTGGAACAATTGTGACAAACAATGATCCAATGCAAAAATGATAGGTCTGCTTTCTAAGTCCGAAAAGTGGTCTGTCAAGAAAGCGTCTGCCCGAAAAGTGGGCATATAAGTTAAAGAAAGGAACTTTAATAAGTTCTAATATCATTATATCATATATGAATATGAAAATCCAATATTATGAAGATTTTCTCTCATTATTTTTTAAAATTTTCTTCACTTCTTTTATTGTAATACAATACTTTCTTGCTACAGATTTTTCAATATGCAGTTCTTCATATTCACGCAGAATATCCTCCTGCGTCCACTTATAATCCTCTGGTTTATTTAGCATACTTCATCCCTCCTGTTTTCTCAGAAAATTATAGCATATGGAAATTTAAGGGTCAAAAAAAGGAAGGACTTTTATATCCTTCCTCAAAAATTATATGTGGTTTTTGAAAATGTTATTCTGAATCTACATTTTCTTCCGGATCTGCAGTTCCAACAAGCTGCTCTTTAATTGGAACACTGCCGGTAATTTCTACTTTCTTGTTGACTTTGGCATCATATGTATTTGCATGGATGACATCCTTTAAATCAACGCCGGTTGCTTCTTTAACTGTTTCCATCACCTGTGCCATTACGATCGGAACATTTCCGGAAATGTTTCCACACTGATGTCCATTTGACCCACTTCCGGCCAATCCACTCTTTCGAAAAATGGAATTTTAAATCTTGCCTTTCCACGTAATATCCTTGGCTCTTTTAATACTCCCGTAATGATTGCAGCCCTGTTCGTCGGGGCTTTTACGTGTGAAAGAAAAGAAGATAAAAATGTCAGCACTCTTTTCTCAATCGAATGCTGACATAAATATAATTACATTATTTAATTTCAATACCGTTTGCTGACAGTACCTCTTTTAATATTGCAGCTGTTTTATCATCCGACTTTGTATTATCAACCGTAATAACAGTGTCTAATATTGCATCTTCGGACACATCATCTATTTTTAAATAGAGAGCACAAGGATATACAGTGGTATCATTTTTAATCTCATAGTCAATCTGCTGGATATAGCAGCCGCTACCCTTCACAACATCATAGACCTTTACATTCTGAATATTCGATTGTTCGGACAAATTTTTTGTCTGGTTATTGTATTCGGATTCCAGGAGCTTTCCTACAGACTGTTCTTTTTTGCTGTATAATTTCAGATCCATCGTAATGCCGTCCATTTCAGCTTTAGATTCTGAATCAGATCCGTTTCGTCCTTGTATCAACTGATAAGTACTTAAGAATGAGTCTTTGGTTTTTAAAGCAAGCTTGCTTAAATACTGATAAGAGATCTCTTCATCTTTTTTGGTGAATTTTTCGATTTTTTTATTTGTATTTTCTGTATTATCTTTATGTGCTGGCCGGTAAATCCATAAGGTAAACCCTGCAAGTATGACCAATACTGTCAGAACAATAAAAAAGTATTTTTTGTAATATTTTAAATAGAACATGATCTTTACCTCTTCCTAATCCATGTGAGCTACTTGTGGTTCTGAAAAACGAGTGATCTCTTCAAGTGGAACATTTTCTTCAAACAATCTCATGCACTGCACCGTGCGGTTGGCAATGATATCCATCAAAGAAAATGCACAGTACAGATTATGAAGATAATAAGTCTGATAGTCATGTTTCATGTGTTCATAAGACCATTCATAGCCACATTCTCTCATATAAGACACGATTTTCTTCCAGTCCTGTTGCTTTTCATCATCTGCATTCAAAAATGGATGCAGACAGTTATAACACTTTTTCTCCGGAACGTAATCATAATAGCCACAGGTTTCACAATCCTCAGACTCTAAAAACGGACATTTCATTTTTTTCTCTCCTTTCTTTGTACAGATTTTTCCATATAATATCTGCAACGGGGGCATGTGTATCGGATACACGGGATTCCATACTGCAGATAATGGTTGGAATATAATGTATGTCCACATACGGGACATGATCTTTTTGTTTTATAATGCTGATCTTCTATTTTTCTCATTTCCTTTCTCCACAATATTAGTATGAAAGAAAATGATACAGAGCCGGTTTTTTGGACAAAAGAAAAAGAAGCTGAAGCCTCTTTCTCTTTTATTTCTGTTACGATTACTTTTCAGATCTTGTAAGCCATTTCCGATTTCATCATAAAATTTCTTAGAGGGATTTTTCTTCTTCTCCTTTCAAATTAATTTGTTTACAGATACCATTTCGAATGACTAAACCATTATAATCATTGTCAATACTGATATCTAATTGCGAACCATTTGCTAGATATACTCCCAAAATTTTGAACATCTTAACCAGTACAGATTCCCAACCATAGGAAGCGTTGAAATCAGCAGAATAATTTTTCCATTCTCCGCTATCGGTAATGGTAATACGTTGCCTTTTCTGGTCAGAAAGAAAAATCTTCATAAGATCATCTATATTTTCAGTCCCGATTCCATCCGCTGCATAGGATTCCAAATCATAGTCAGTTCCAGCATCCTTCTTGATATACTCTTGCAAGGATCTCACTGCGTCAGACATGGATTCCGGAGAGGTGAACTACTCCGACTTATAGAAGTCGGAGCTTCTTGTTTCTTTGATCCCGGTTATTGTCATACCGCAAACTGGCAGTTTTCCCAAAATCTCCGCAAGCGTTTATGTTCGGCCCGTTCCAGACCTACGATTCTATTGTTTTTTATGCTGCCAGTAAGCGCATACCTTCGGTTCTGATATTTATTGCAGCGTTGGTATCCCGGTCATGAACCGCACCGCAGTCCGGGCATATCCATTCCCGTATGCGGAGATCCCTGACTTCTGGATTCCGGCAGCCGCAGCAATGGCAGATCTGGCTGGACGGGAAGAACTTATCTACTTTGACAAGCTTTCCGCCGCGTTCTGCCAACTTGTAATCCAGCATGGACAGGAACATCCCGTAACCATTATCGAGTGTTGCTTTTCCATTCCCGAACCCTTTATTGGACATGGAACGCATATTCAGGTCCTCTACACAAACATATGCATACTGCTTGGCTGTCGCAGTTGAAAGCTTGTGCAGATAATCTTTTCTCTGGTTCGATATATGTCTGTAAACCCTGGCAATTCTTTTCTGCTGTTTCTGGTAATTTCTGCTCCCGGATACTTTGTGTCGCAGTTTCCGCTGTTTCTTTGCAAGCTTCATTTGTGCCATGCGATAATACCCCGGCATATTTTGACATTTGCCATTACTGTCTACATAAAGGCCGGCAGACTTATAGTCAAGCCCAACGACCTGTTCTTCTGTTACCGGAACCGGCGATACGGGAAATTCTTCATACTCAAAAAGTATGGAAATATAATAAGTACCATCCCCATACTGAGAGATTGTAGCGGATTTGATCTTCCAGTCTTTCTCCGGCAGACGGTGAAGCACTGCTTTGACATACCCTGCTTTTGGTATGCGGATCCGGTCATTTTCTATGCGGATCGATCCATTCTGGCAATTGGTCGTATAAGACTTCCGGCAGTGTTTGGCTGCCTTGAATCTCGGAAAACCAATCTTCTTATCACGGAAGAAATTTTTATAAGCAGTCTGCAGATGCAGTTGTACATTTGCAAGCGCAAGACTGTCTACTTCTTTCAGATAAGGATATGTTTTCTTATACTGTGCCGGTGTTGTCTGTACCATCTTTTTTGTTTGTTGATAATATGTTATTTTATCAGCAAGCATCAGGTTCCAGATCTTCCTGCAGCATCCAAACGTTTTGACAAACAAGATTTTCTGCTCTGCAGAGGGATAGATTCGATATTTGATTGCACGATTTTGCATAAGTACACCTTCTTTTATATCTTGTAGTAATAAGTCAATCATCTTAGGTGAATGGTTATCTGAATTTGTGGACAAAATAATTACGGATTCATCCCACTGCCTATAGAAGCAGGGGAATTCTCCTTGATTTTGTTAAATTTCATATTCAGTTCTATCGTATAACAAGCACTCATATACTATTGCTCCCCTTCCTGAGTAGTCTCTTTGATGCATCTTTCTAAATATTCACCAAATTCTATGCCGGCAAAGATCAAAAACATACCTTCAATAGATTCCCGTTCATGAGAAGTCTGTGCGGCTTTCCATGTATTAAATACATCATAAGCAAGTCCGGGTTCTTCCATGGAAGTTTCCTCGCACAAATCTGCCAGGATGGTATCTGCATCTTCACCATCCGGTACATTTTTAGAGAGAGTTTCTGCATGGTTAATTTCTTCTACAGTTGGATTCTTGACAAAAGCTTTTTTGTGGTCCTTTAAGATAATTTCGCCAACGGACCGAAGTTCTGCCAGTGTAAGATCATCCCAGTCATAAGAATTTAATCTGATCAGGTCAAAATATAATCTGCTGCGCTCCAGGTATTCCTGTACGGCTTTCTCTGTTGGAAAGATTGCCTGCTGATGATGAAAAGCATCAGCAGAAATGAAGGCCTTATACTTGTTGGAGTAATGATATTTGGTTTCCTTTTCGTCATATACGAAGCTGCGGCCAACCTTTGAAATCGTATGGGTAATGATTTTCTCTGTCTCATCGTCTTTATAAGATAAAAGAGCGATGGAATAAGCGGTCTGGCCTTTTGTAAACATTGATTTTGGATTGATTGTTTCCATAATATAAATTCTCCTTTGATATAAATTAATAGACATAACAGAAAATAAATTTCATACTCCTTTCGTCTGCAAATTTATGTCTATTTGTAGAGTGATGGAAAAAACACGGAATAAAAAAAGGAAGCATTACACTTCCCTTTTTTACTAATTCTGCAACATTATTGAATGCTATTTAAGAATTGCATTCTTCCAGAAATTGTAATTTCTATCTCTGTTCCATTTTCGAAAATCACTTCTTCTGGACAGTTTTGCTTACACCATTTGGCAGTATTAATCTGGATTTCATCCAGAAATCTTACCATCTCTAATGGATCATTAATTTTACTAATATTTTCCTTAATCTCTTCTATTTTTTTCAAAAACTTATCCTCCAGTATCACCATATGCTCCATTTTTTATTTTTGCTCAAATGTTTTTAATGTTCCGCTGCTTCGTTCATAAATGTATAAATGATCTGAAAGTACCTGTTCTTTCGGAACTAAGGTTTCGTTCGTCTCGCGGATGATATCTTCGTATGATTCATTAATTTCGATATCAGATTTCCGATATGCGAACCATTCATGAGTACTGGACGGTACAAGTACTAAGTCATCTTCCAGTTCATTCGCAAATCTCTGGATTTCGTCAGAATAGAGAATAGTTGCAGCTCCGTAGCGTTCATCAAAATTTGAGATTGCCCACATATAGTCTGTATCAGGGTTTGAAAGCGGCATAGATAATACTTTTTCTTTTGCATCCATAAGTGAATATCCAAACCCGTTAACCAGTAAAGAAAAAATTTCACTTTGCTGCACATTTAAAATAAATATTGGAAATTGTTTTGGCATATTCACGCTTGCACATGCATATAATTTCTCTTCTGTATATCGGGATTCCTCCATAAGAGAATTTAAAATGATTGTGCTTGTAACCAATTTTTCATCGGAATTTTCATCTATTTCCGTCTTGTATATTCTGTAAATAACGGCAAGATCGTCCGCAACAATACGGTGCGGAACTTTTTTAAGCAGTTCCTCATTTTTCTTTGCATTAATCAGCTGATAAATGATATCCTCATCACGCAGCTTTAATAATGAATTTACATATTCCAAAGAGACTTTTTCAGAAAGCTGTGACATTATCTGTAAAGCATCATCCACAATCCGTTCTACCGGTGATTCAGATTCACTTTCACACAAGCCAAGATAATTTGCATATTCGTGATCCGGGTAAAGACCAAATGTTTCAGGTTTATGGTCAGAATCTACGGCATTATCAGTTGTAAAATTTGAGAATGCAATGCTGATTCGTTCTTTTTCTCCATTTACTGATGTCATGGAAGTAATCTCAAATTTAATTCCTCTTTGTTCCAGTTCCGTTAACAGTTTTTTTCTAAATTCTTTGTATGTAAGCATAATTCTTCTCCTTTATTATTTGATTCGATATTGCAGATATTTTTTCTCTCCTTTCTTCTGCTGATTGATATCTAAATTTAGAGTGTGTGTTTTATGGAAAAATAAAAAAGGACACTGTAAGAGTATCCTTTTTCATATCTATCTGTTACATTGCTCAAAGTAGTATTCTTTAGAACTACTTATTATTCTGTGATTTCCTCCTCTTCGAATTCAAATAAACCGCAATCTGCCAGTCTTTTTAATATTTCAACCGGTTCAAGCTTTTTATTCTCCAGTCCATCAGACAGGGTAATATCATTGTAAAATACCACTAGATGCTCCCATGGATCTTCTTTATCAACCCGGTAGAGTACTTTATAATGAGCTTTTGGAGTACGTGCCCGGAAAGCCGGTATCAAAAGGTCGAGAGGCGGAGTATTTCCGATTTGTGCAATCTTAATGATCACTTCTAAAGGAATTGTCTTGATGAGCCCTTTTTCATATTTGAAAACTGCCTGTCTTTCGCAGCCAAGTAGTTTGCCAAATTCTGCCATCGATAATCCTTTTTTAGTACGGATTTGTTGGATTTTTTCTCGGACCATTCTCTCATTTACATCGAGCGTTTTCTTTAATTCTTCTGCATCCATTGATTTCATTATGTATCTATCCTCCATTTGATTGTCATTTTTCTGTAAAATTGTATGCCGGATATAACATATCAAGGTTCATTCCTTCCTCGAACCACATGTGATCCGAGATTTCCGGAATATCTACCAGTACATGATCCGCTGCCACTTCTTTTACTGTTCCGTCATAAATCCTTTTTTCATCAAAATCGTTTACAACATATTTGACCTTTTCTCCGATTTTGAATAAATGTGTTAAGTCTGTCATAATCAGATTCTCCTTGCTTTTAATGCTTTGATTTTAGGTCCACGGACATGTTTGTTGATATTTCCAAGGCCTCTCTGTTCAACTACTTTAGCAAGTCCCCAGTTATCAATTCTGCCATATTGACAGATATCCCGCACCAGAAGCAGATCGCTGTAAAGCTTATGATAAATATCATTCTGCTGTTTTTCCGTTGTGTAATGCAAAGAGTTGCATAATTTCACAATCTCGTCCGCAGATAAACGCACAGTAACTTCCCGATCTTTTACAGATAATTTTTCGATATGCATATAAATGCTCCTTCCTTATTTGAGTTGTAACAGTTTCCATACTTTTTCTACTGCTTTTTTCGTTCCGTATTTTTTTCGTATTTTCGCTACTTCCTGCAAATGTTCCGTATTCAGATCCTGTTCACTTTCAGTTTCCCAGCTTCTGCTGATGCAAATCTGTCCTCTGTAAGTCAGCATGCTCCAGGATAAAAAAATCGAACCGGAATATTTACTTGGAGATGTTTCGTACCCCTTATCCCCAAAGATATAGTGGCAGGCAAGATCTGCATCTTTAACTCCGGAAGTTTCCATTTTCTTCCTGTATGGAAGAAGATTTTCCGTATCAATTGCGAATGATACCTCCAACTCTTCCATGGAAGAATTTTCGGTATAAAGAAATGCTTCCTTTCGTAAAATGTCATTCTTATACAGCCACTGATACATATCGTAGCAGGATTTTACTTTCCGATTGAACGCAAGATCTTTTTCAGTACGTTCAGCTATCTGTGGTGCATCCATGTCCAATTTAATGAAGTCATCAATGATGTTCATAGTTTGTGTAAATCTCCTTTTTTTATTGACATAACAGATATTCTTTTATACACTCCTCTCTTCTGTTCGTTTATGTCTGCTTATAGAGTGCTTGTTTTCGAATATAATAAAAGAGACCGTAAGGAAACGGTCTCTAAGCAGTTCTGCTATTCTTTATTTGGCAAAGCGAAGAATTCCACCGTGATCCGGCAGTTCCAGTAATTCTGTATCATCGTATACATCTGATTTTGTTTCCGAAAAATAAGCATCGATATCCGGATACCATCCAGTTATCTCCGGCCGGACATCTGTACTTTGGATATGAATAATAACTTTTTTTAAATATTTCTGCACCAGCTGTTCGGAAATATCTGGTCGTTTCATAAGCTCCAACATCTGCTTACGAAGCAATGTAACATCTATCAATTCTTCCCAGTTGTGAGCTATTGTGGTAACTGTGCGAGATTTGATTTTTCTATCAGAAATATCATATACATCTGGTAACATAGCCGCTTTTTCTACAGCACGCTCATCTGCCAACAGATGTGAAAATTCTGTTACAAAGAGCATGTCATACTGATTGGTCTTGCGGTTCCATACGCATCCGGCATATTGCTGTGAACATTTCAAAAAATAAGAAGCCCATGGCTCTGAGTTCTGTATGTTTGTAAGCTCTTCTGCTGTAAAAAAGATATGGTATGTTTCAAAGATAACAGTAGCCTGAATTTTTTGATCCTGAAATTCAAAAAACGCATCTTTATAATGCACCACATCTTTCTTGCGGCATTCATTTATTTTTTTCTGCAGAAGTTCTCTGATTTCTAAATAAGTACCATATACTGTCTGTAGATTAATTCCTTTATCGATATTTGATGCGATGATCCAATCCAGCTTTTCTTTGTTTTTATGTTCCATGAAAATTCCTCCTGTAAATTTAATAATATTGAATAACAGATTATTTGATATCCTCCCTTCTTCTGTGCATATTATTCTGTTAGTAGAGTGTATGATTGCCTAAAAAACATGAAAAAGAGCAGCCAAAATGTCTGCTCCCTTCTTTTGTTATGTAAAATCAATAAGTACGTATGATTCCATTTTCGGTACATTCGATACCAATAATGCCAATTTCGGAACAATCTGGATAATCCAGATTTTCTACATATACCTGTGTATAAGATTTTTTAAAATTTTCCTCATCCATAAACCACTCATCTTCATATTTTCCAACAAACAGCATGGATAACATTTTACCAAACTTTGTTTCTGTAAGAATCGTATGATATACAATGGCATGTTGAATTTTTTCAAAATTTGTCACCATATATTTTTCATAAATAGTTAAGTTCCTGAGTTTTACATCGCCATTCGTTCCGTCTGAAACCATCACAATTCCTTTTGCAAAGGCTTCATTAAGCCCTGGAATTTTCGGCCATTTCAATCTCTTTACAGCTTCTGCTTTCATTCTTTCCTTATCTTCTGTTTTTTTATAATCTAACATTACGTTTCCCCCTGATTTTATGTAGTTTCTATATATTTTCTGAACGCTTTTTCTGCACTTTCTATACATGACATATCCGAATCAAAACTAAAATGTTCCTTAATTTCACCTGCAGTCATAGATTTCCGCAAATCAATAAAAAATCCCGAAAAGAAAGTCCCGATTATTTTAGTAATATGATCCGGAAAACAAATTATATTCATTGCTTCGTCATCTATTTGTCCTTTGCATTGTTTATAGGCTTCCAGGCCTATTTCTGCTCCTGATACAATTGTTAGATTGTCAGGAACTGTAATCATTATTCTGTTTTCAAGCATTATCAAATCTCCTCAAAATAAAAATGTACTATTCGCATCCCCAGTTTGGAGAACCGTCATAGTCCTCACAGTAATCAAATGCCAAGTCCATGGAAAAAGATTCATCATCCTGATTGTAAATAGTTTCCCCAAGGGAAGCGTCATTATCATCGATCCTATTGCAGATTTCTTCCTGGTTCTCTTCCAGCCATTCCTCTGTAATTGAGGTGAATTCTTCTACAATATCATCTGCATAGATGGTCCAGGATCCATTCTTTGTCCCTTCTGCTGCGCACGTAACCATCCAGTCAGCCAGCTCTTGAATTAATTCATTTGTTTCTGTTTCCATAAATTGTCCTCCTCTAAGATATTATTTCCACAATTCTATTTTTCATCTGATACCACTGGGTTATAATTGCATGTCCTTCTGCCTGTAAATACAACGGATCCACTTTTGATTTTGTATAATAATAATCTGGATTATTTTTCCCTTTTAATACAAAACCGGTATGATCAGCAAGGAACTCATATCTCTTCTTTCCACATGAGATGGCTATTTTTACAGCTTTCTTTCCCTTAAGATTGCTGCAACACCATTCCCGGATCATATCCAGTGACATTTTCATTGCGGCTTCTCTCTTAGTTAGTGTGACAGTTTGCGTTTCCATGTTGTGTTCTCCTTATTATTAATTGTTTAAGATAGGATTTTGACCGGTCATAGACTGTAATATCGCCTGAGCACGTACAGGATCATTATTTGCAAAATGTAAAAAATCATCTGCAGTGTATAAATTCGCTTTCAGCCATTCATACTCATCTAATCTTGCAGAACGATAGACCGGAATCTCACTCACAAAAACATCTGGAATGTAGATGATCTGATCATAATCTGCAGAAATGGACGGCCAGGACCCTTTGTAATACACTTCCTCTCCATTCACCGTAAGAGCAAATAAATTTCCAAGGAATTCACCGTGCATCAGTCTTGATAAAACCTGGTTTTTCCCTTTGCTGTGATAGATATGTTTTCTTTTGTTATACATAACAATGTCACTCTCCTTTCGTCAAAATATTTTTTCTACAGGTAGAGTGACAGAGTTTCCAGATAACAATTTTGTTATTTATCATCAAATAATAGTTTGTATAAAAAAACAGGCCTAAGTTTCCTTAAGCCCGTTTCTAACAATTGTGTTATTTTCTTTTTCTTCTACGAATTACTGCTCCGGCAATTCCAGAAGAACCGAAAAGACTTGCCCATAATCCCCATACAGCAGGATCTCCTGTTTTTACAGAATTTGATCCACTTCCTGAATCTGAGGAATTCTGATCATCTTTTTTCTCAGATGTCTGTGCGTCTTTCTGATTTGTATTTTTTTCTGTGACAGTAGAATCTTTCTTTTTATCTGTTAAATTAGAATCATCCTTCTTGACATCGCCTTTAGACGTGTCTTCTTTTGAAAAATCATCCTTCTTAGAGTCATCTTTCGATGTATCGTCTGTTTTGGAATCCTCTTTCTTTCCATCATCCTTAGAAGAATCATCTTTTTTGGTGTCATCTGTCTTAGAATCATCCGGTTTGCTGTCACTCTTTGGAACATCAACGCTAACTGCATTGCCATATTCTGCAGTTTTGCCACTTTCTGTAATAGATACACCGGATTCTTTTCCGTTTAATGTCAGCTTGGCTCCTGTCAAGTCGTAGCCATCTGCAATCCCTTTTTCTGTCAGACGGAATGCAATACTGTATTTGTATGTTTTTCCGGCTTCAAATGTGAAATCTGAATCAGCAGAGTCTGAACGGATTGTAGTTGTTCCATCACTCCAAGACTCATATACAATTTCATATCTTTCTTCTCCTTCCGGGATAGTTGCCGTAAATTTCGGCTTCTCTCCGGCTTTGCATGTAAGGGTTGCATTCGCTGCTTTTACTGTATCAATCTTTTTTACAACAACCGGATCAGATGGTATAGTCACAGTACTGATATCTGTTAATGTAATGGTTCCATCTGTGTTATGTACGACAGTTGCATTCTTACCATCCACTGTAGCCGTAAAGCTATCTCCAAAATGATAGCCGTCCTTTGCTGCAAGTGTAACAGAATATGTATAGGTTTTTCCGGCTTCAAATTTCATCTTGTCAGAGGAATCGCTATTATTTACAGATCCATCATCCTTACAAGCCCAACTTTCATGAACAATTTCTGTTCCTTCTGTATCTGTTGAAGCGATGTAAGAAGGATTCTGTCCGTTTACAGCAGTTAATACCGCACCGGATACGGAAGCAGTTTTCACTTCTTCGGATTTCGGTGTATCTGGTTTCGATGAACTGCTGTTCTGATATTCATCTGTTGTTACTTCATCGGCAGCAAGGTTCTCCATCACCTCATATGCCTCATTCATCTGATCAACGGATGCATTCGGAAGATCTTCTGAATCATAATATGCCGATACCACAAAACAGAATTTTTCGTTGGCCGGGATATCATTTTCCAGTTCATTACTGAAATCGTAGCTTGTTTCTGCAGTATCCGTAAATGCGAAGATGTTATCTTCTCCATCTGTTGATTTTACAGTGATCTGATAACGGATCTGCACCGGGAATGTTGTTCCGTCAGAAAGTGTCAACTGACTACTTCCCTTTGATGCGTTCCAGCTTAATGTTTTTCCATCCCATGCAATTCCATTTGGTGTCGTAAGCTTCTGATCAGACTGTACAGCAGGTTTTACTGTTTCTTCTGTCTGTTTCTGTACAGATGAAGTGTTTGAATCATCTGCTTTGTGAGAAATCGTATTCTCAGTTGCTGCAGAGTTTTCAGATACGGTAATCCCTTCGGTTGTAGTCTTCTGTTCTTTGTCTGATTCCGGAGTCACTTCCTCAGTCTGTGCTGTCTGCTGTTTATTTACTTCCTGTGCATTCTGTGTGGTATCTTCTGTAGATGTCTGTGCTGTATTCTGCGTGTTTTCGGTATTGATCACAAGTGGAGTAATATTATCTGACGCTGTTTCAGCATTAATCCCCTCTGATGCGAATACCTGTGTTGTTGGTACGGTTGTGATCAGAGCTGCTGCTGTGATCATGACTGGTGCAAATTTTCTTTTCATGTTTTTGTCTCCTTTTCATCTTTGATTTATATGTATCGTTCATAGAGTGAATGAAGTATAACATAATAAAATCACATCACTGATGAGGCGATACAGAATACCCATATTCCGGTGAATGCCAATACCAGTACAACATTAATTAAAATCCATGTGCAGGCTGCCTTCGCAAAATTTTTCATCGTAATCATGCTCGGATCTTTCGATGTGGCAAATACGAGAAGAAAAATGATATTTACTATCGGTATTGCACATAAAAAGAGATAAAGCATCCATTTCCGATAGGATACTATCTGCTCTTCCGCTTTCGGTGGATGCATTTTATCTAAAAATTTCTGCTTTGTTTCGTCCATTTTATTTCCTCCTGTTTTAAATTTTTATCCCACACCTCTTATATCCACAAAAATCCCTGGCATTATAAGGTACCAGGGATTTTGCCATATGTAAATACGATGTGAATGTATCGTAATTTACGAATGTACTGCTATAGGTAGAGTGGTCATAGCAGCGTCCTTAAAGAGATTTTTATGATATTTTTTATAGTTACGTTGTATTGTTTGTTACAATACATTTGCCCTGTCCGGATCCCAATGGTGATATTGGTGTGGGATTGCCGAAATACTGGTGGGTATTTGGAGCATTGGGACCCAAGGCAGAAAGGCAGGAAAGGGAATTGCACCCTCTCATATTATAGAGATGAAAATACACACTCTGCGTGTCTGCCGATTGTAAATTTGTATAGTTAAAACTATACGAGGAAAAAGTTATTAAGATGCCCCACATTTAAGCGGGGGAACACATAAACAGGTTTTAAGGCCTGCCTATGCGTGACAAAAAATGATTTTATTTGCTCCGATATTCTAAAAAATCAGGAAACAGACGTTCTGCTTCCACCATCCTGATATTTGATGACCGGAGCGAATGCACAAGCAGATTTTAAGGTCTGTCTGTGCGGAGATGTTAATGCTACAAAAACCAAATTTTCCCTTCTTGAGGGATTCTTCAAACAAGTTTTGAGGCCTACTTGAAGAAAGCAAAATTATTTTATCTATCTTACTCCATAATCTGGAGCAAACATGTAAACAGGCTGTAACACCTGCCTACACGGAAAAATATGTTTACCTCTCAGGTCCAAGAGGTATCTCCAAGATTAATGTTGGAGAAGAAAATAGATGAATTGCCACGCTATCGCGGCAAATGCATAGATGAATTTTTAAGTACATCTATGCCAAGCACGTTTATAAATAGATGACTCCCACATCAAGGGAGAATATCCAAACAGGTTTTGAGGCCTGTTTAGATAAAGCTGGCACTTACCATCCTTTTTACGGATGAACACATGAATAAGTTTTGAGGCTTATCCATGCGTAATCAAATGTACTAAAGGGACCCCTTTTTTGGGGAACCCGCCAGATAAGTTTTGAGGCCTGTCCAGCGGAAGTTAGGTAATAACGTCTGTCACCCAGCTATTAGGGTAAATACACAGGCAGGTTGTGCGATCTGCGTGTGCAAACACAAAAGGAATAATTTGTTCCTTTGTCTGAAAGGAATGTTTTTATTTAACTTCTAAAAATTAGAAGTAATTACATAGACAGATTTTTACGCCTGCCTATGTTGGAATATATCGAATAAGGATAAAACCTTACACTAATAGTATGTCAGAAAAGATTTTGTAATTGCTTTTCTGGACAAAATTTTTAGTTGTCTGCATATACAGATTTTTTACCCATATATGCAGAAGTATGGAAAATTTTCTGTGCATCCAGTCGGACTATTTGGATGCAATGCATGGGTGGGTTTTTAGGCCCGCTCATACAATACGAATGAAGAAAAAAGTCCGTCCTGTTTTATCAGGACAAATACATGGATAAGTTATGAGGCTTACCCATGCACTTACATGTTTCTCAGGATTCGCTCTGTTTTACCAGAGCAATGCATAGACAAGTTATGAGGCCTGCCTGTGCATAAAACAAATCTTCGGATAGATATATCTCTTCCTATTTTCGTAGGAGGAATATAACGCCAGAATGAATGCTTTTGCATACATCCATCGGCAAATGCACGAACAGGTTTTAAGGCCTGCCCATACATTGAACACCTAACAAAAGACACATTTTGATGGGATACCCCACATGTTTTAATTATTCCTTATTTCAATAAGGAAAATGTGTATGCAGGAGTTGAACCTGCCTGCAGCCTATTCTCTGCTTTCACGGATACACGCAAATCAGAAAAACAACGGTAAAGGAATTTCCCTTACACTAATAGTATGTCAGAAAAGATTTCGCAGTTGTTTTTCTGGACAAAATTTTTAGGACATGGCTCATGGCTCGATATATTCCACTTTTTTGCCCATTTTCTCGGCATATTTGATACAATTTTCTGTTCCGCTTTTTTTACCATTCCAAACAGCTAAAACGATATCCGAATGGTCCACCATATATTCGTTCCGTTTCTGCATCACACCTGCTTCATAATGATCTGCTACAACTTTTACTGTTTTCGCTTCCATAAGAATTTCCCGATATCTTACAATATCCACATGATTCCATTTTTTACATTGTTCTGGACATGGAAGCGCACAATGAAGCTGAATGGGATGCCCTTCCTTCTTTAATTCCAGTACAGCAAGGGCAAAAATCGTATCAACACCCAAGGCCATTCCACTGATCGCATTTGTACATTTCATTTCTATTAATTTTTCCTTGAAGATGTTTTTCAGATTCTGCCATCTTGGATCTGTCAGATCATATCCATACAGCTTATCCGGCCTGTGACCGGTTACACATATAATCATGTTAGGGTCTCCTTATTCTACCAGCTCAAAACAGTATTCCTGTGAAATATCCGGATATCGATTGTGATCTACTTTGCTAAGAAACAGACCATAAGTTTTACACCAGATCTGGCCTTCACACTCAAACACTACAAAATACTGTCCTGGTGCTTCCGTGTCCTCTGCTATATGGAGTATTTTTACTTCTTTTCCAGTAAAATGGCGGTAAATCTGTCCAACTTCTACCATCCGGCCTTCTGTTGCCAGATGACAACTGTGAAAATATTTCTCGCAATCAGATAAGCTGCAATTCTCATCCATAAGCGGATGGTCTTCACTGATTTCCCGTACTTTCTCTTGCTGCACGTTCAAATAATGTGTAACAAATGGGTATCCGCATCCATATGCAATCTTAGAACGGATCATATTCGCATCCAGCCTTCCGGTTGGATCAAGCAGATATCCTCCAACTTTAAATAGCTTTGCCGGTTTTGTATCCATATTTGTGCCTCCTTCTAATGAATATAAATATCATCTTTCCATCTATATTCTATATATAGTATGAATGAATTCATAATTCCTTCGGCTTTCTGGACAAAATTGGAAATTTCGTTATGATGGTACTTCTTCAAATTTCTTTTTTACGTTGAATTATAATCGAAAATAGCTGCACCAAAGACTCATCAAACAGTATTCCGGCATGCGACCGGATATAATTCATAGTTTCATCCATAGATTTCCCGGTATGATAAGGTCTGATGGAAGTCATGGCATCATACACATCACAGATACGTATGATTCGTGATCCTAAAGGAATTTCTGTTAACCGGTAATAACCGGATCCGTTTATGTTTTCATGATGGTATTGGATCATTTGACAGATTTCATCTGAGCAATACCCCTTCATCAAAACACTCCCAAAATATGTATGCTGTTTAATGAGATTATATTCTTCGTCAGTTAAAGGCTCTTTTTTATTTAATATTTCTTCCGGTAATTTTATTTTACCTATATCATGATATATGGCTGCAACAGAAGTCTTTGTTTGATTCACCACTGGTTCTCCACACAAAACAGCAAGTTTTACAGCTAATTCAGAAACACGTCTGCAATGCATCTGCGTATCTTTCGTTAATTGTTGAAACAGAAACATAATGATACCTCCTGAGTAAGTCGTTAATAATAGAGTGAAGGAAACGAAAATAAATAATAAAAAGGCCTCGCTTTTCAACAAGACCTTCTTTTTTGTTATTCTGTTTTACCATTTACGTTCTGGTCAAATTCATGAACCATCTGATTTTTTGCTTCCGCAGTTAATGGTGCGGTATCTCCGGCAACCGTCTGACCTTCGTGGTCAGCACATGTTACCTGATATCCACCGGTCAGCGGCCGTGTTGTGCGTGTTGGCATCTGCCCCGGCTGATATACCGGTGTCTGTGGCTGGACAATTTCCGGATGGCATACTGGAGTCTGTACGGACTTTAATCCGTCCATAAATCCTTCATTATATGCTGTCTTTTCTGCCATATCCAGCATTTTCTGCAGTTCTTCTTCTGCAATTACAATTTCACCATTTTTCTTTCTGGTGTAATTCCAAAGAATTTGAAACTTACTCATTATACTATTCTCTCACTTTCTTCTTGCGTTCTTCATCCTTCCAGATTGCATATGCTCCGGCTGCAAAGAACATTCCGCCTGCTACCATGCAAAGACCGATGACGTTCGAATCACCTGTCTGTACACGTTCTCTTCCTGATTCGATTGGTTCTGTAGAAAAGATCCATTTTACATAAGATGACAGAAGTGTATACTGGTTATCCAGTTCTTTTGGAACATCCAGTTTATATTCCAATGTGCCTGTAGCATTAGCCGGAATCGTTCCAAGAAGAATGTTATCCGTAATCTGGCTGTTTACCATTGGACCATTGTAGATCAGGGATCGTTTACCATCGATAGTTGCATAAATTTTAATTTTAACCTCATCCAAAAGCTCCGATTTGTCAGTGACTTCACTTCGGAAATACAGCTTGATTGGTGTCTTACTGTTATTTACAAGTCCGGCACTTTCTTTATAAGTATCACCTGGCATCATAACAGGGAAATTTTGGAAGAAATCATCCGGATTCGAGAATAATTTCTTGGAACTACCCTGATATTCTACCCGCATGCTCTGATTATCCGCCTTCTTAAATGTTGCAATATCATATCCATCACGGATACAATCCTGAATCTCAACGTCTCCCCAAGGAGATCTGTCATCCCAGTTCGGAGTAAAATTCTTACTCTGGACGGCATCTACATCAATTTTCAGCTTAAATGTTTTGCCTTCTTCAGTCTGTGGAAAATCGGTCGGGATCTTCAACCCTTCAAAGATGTCTATCTTATCACCAGTATTCAGGATATTTTTATAATAGTAATATCCGTCATCGTGTTTTTCCCAACCAGAAGGGAATCCATAAAGCTCCTTTTCCAGATCAACATCTGTACCAGAAAATTCCAGTTTCGCTCTTACATAACAGTCATTTCCATCATTTGTGATTCTTGGAATCTTTGAGATATCATCACCCGGCATGATTAGAGGATTTTCCCCTTTCTTTCCGGTATAATCCCTGAATGGCTCTTCCCCTCCATTGGTCGTAAGTTCGTACTCATCGAGATTGATATCGACAACACCGGTACTGAAATGATTTGTAACAGACGTTTCAGGTCTTGCATACACATAAGTACCGCCTCCAAGGAGGACGCAGGACATACAAGCACATGCTGCCATCATATATTTCTTCTTCATATAGATTTTTCCTCCTTATTAATTTTTCTGGTTTCTATGATAATGATCCCATGCTGCCTGATATGAATCAAATCCATAAGACTGATAACTTTCTTGATAGACAATGATATCAAATTTTCTGATTTCATCTTGTGGGATATTTTTACTGATTGTTACAGTTGTAAACAAGCTAGGTGTTGTTTCACCTTTCTTTAACACTTTTTTGTAGTAATAATATCCGTCATTTTTATTGTAAGTGAAGTCTGTGGTATTGTAATTGACGGTACAATACTTTTCCATATCACTATCAGAAAATAATGACCGTACTCTTACATAGCAATCATCTTTTCCAGTATTGCGGATCTTTACGTCTTTTGTGATCACGTCTCCAGGCTTGATATCATCCGGTGGCGTAAATTTCTCTGGAATATCCGTTGTAGCGCCGCCGATGGTTGTCCGGTTGTTAGCAGTGTCTCCATCTGACAGAAAAGCATATATTCCAATGCCAATGGATGCAATAAGGAGCACGGCTATCGAAGCGATGAGGAATGGTTTCCATTTCTTCTTTTTCATTCCATTTCTCCTTTCTCTTTTCTTCTACTAATAGTATGTTTGAAAAGAGTTTGTTGTTGCTTTCTTAAAAAAGCTTCCCGCACGTTATATGCAGGAAGCCTATCATGCGTACAAAAATTCCTTTAATTTCCCTGTTTGATATCGGAATTAGTATCTTCTTTTACTGAAATATCAGTAGTTGGAGCCTGTTTCTCCAGAACTGCCCAAACATCTGTAGGTTTCACTTTACCATCAGAGTTGATTCCATCCAGTTTTGTCTTGCCATCGTTAATGTTCTGTGTCTGGATAGCATATGCATCGATCTTGATATTCTTTGTAGTACCTTCCAGTCCTTCATCTTCACGTGCATTGACAAATTTAACCCAGTCAAATAAAGTTCCGGTTTTCTGATTTGCTGCTACAGCTGTCATCTGAGTAGCTGTACCATATGCATACAGGTGTGTAACTGTTTTATTGTTTGTGTCTTTGACAGGTGTTCCAATCTCGATCCATCCAGATTTTACATCATAGCTGAAAAGTTCTGTATCAGCTTTTGCTGCCGCTTTTGTTCCATCCTGAGCTACAACGGTAATGTTATCGTATGGAACTGTAACTTTCATGAATACATAGGCATCGTTAATGCCGTCATTTTTGATCTGAGGATCCTTCTTGATTTCCTGGTTTGGTGTGATATCTTTTGGTGGATTCCAGTTAGGCTCCTGTAAATCAATAGATACCTTTCCAACTGTAAACGTGTTAGTTGCAGTATCAGCGTCCGTAAAGTAGGCACTGATACCACCGATTGCAAGTACGCCAATCATAGCTGTTGCTGCAATCATGGTTTTCATTCTCTTTTTGTTCTGCATAATTTTTCCTCCTATTTATTTGAAAATAATTTTCTTTTGCAGTTGTTCCGGATAGAGATAGGTTGTTGTGTAGACCTTTAGATCAACGGAACAACTGCGGACAGCATCTCCCGGATAGTTACATTCGCGAAAAACATGACTTTTTTTCCGGTACTTAAACGCTCAATTCAAAAGTTACGTCTCATGCTGCCGGATAAGATTGAGGGGAAGGGCAGCTGATTGTATTTTGAAGTCGTTTACTATCTGTCTCTATTATTAGTATGACAGAAAGGTTTCTTATGTTTTGCTGCTATAGTTTTGTGGTTAAAAAAGGACCCGTATTTCACGGATCCTTTTTGTAAGAATCTTATATTAGTTCTCTGTTTAATGTCAGTGCTGTTTTTTATTAGTTAGTTTATTTAAACTCCAATCCACCATATTTCCAGATTTCATGTTCATGAATTTTTTTTACAATATCATCCACGGATCTGCATCCACACATTTTTTGATGATGCCATCGCCCTGATTCTTTTATACCTCCCTTACCATACAGTAAATTACCATGTAAAAGGATTCTTTTGCCGGATTTTACTTCATAACACCAGACCTCATATTTCGTATGAACTACCACTCGCATTTCAAAGAAATGGAAATGGTATCTGTAGGCGTACGCCTAAGAGCCGGCTCACGCGGCTCCTATCCTTTTGACGGGAATACGTTTATTTAAGCACGGGTAATTCCGGACAAGGATCTGGTCAAGGAAAACGAAATCTTTACGGTCTTTAAATGCATCCGGGATGTATTTACGCAGAATGTTCCCTGCCCCATTCAGGTCTGCATTGATGACCTGCCCGGAGCCTGTACGGTACAGGCCCCGTTTAATCCTGCGTCCGGAGAAAGCTACCAGGTTTTTAGTTTCTTTTCCATATACCGGGATTTCATCCCCATCCACAAGGCTTGCTTTGGAAGTATAAGATTCTTCCTGTTCCACAACAATTAAGCCTGCAGATTCAGCCTTGTATGTGATCATCCATCGCAGTGTTTCCAGCGGGATCTGAACAAAGTTCTGGTTATTTACATGCCCGATATTGGATTTCTGTTTCCAGTTCTTATTTTTACCGATCACGATGGTTGTGATGCCGGAAGCAAGACAGAAATGCACGATGTCTGATGCGATCTTGTGCATCGTATCATGGAAGAACTGGTTCCTCCGGCGGGAAAGAGACTGCATCTTTTTTGTATGAAGCAGACCGAGTTTCGCTACCTCATCCGCTGTATGCCCTTTCATTGCGAGAGAACGGCAATCGGCCATCTGTTTGTTGTACCACTGATTCGCAGATTTGAGCGCACCGCCTTTGTACAGCACACAACGTCCGTTGCTGCTTACGAGAGCTGCGGTATTATCAACTCCGAGATCAATGCCACAGGAAGCACCGTCCGGTAACGAGGAACAGTCTTCGTCTGTTTCGAAGATGCAGATAACAAGGAATTCACCATAATAAGGTTTGACTTCTACCTGTTTCAGTCTTCCGGAAACAGGGCCGATCGGAAGGTAATGCCCACGGACGGCCGGAAATTTCAGGAGATTCTTATTTCCCTGCTCCAATACATAACAGTCTTGGTTTGTAAAAGTGAAGGAACTCAAAGATTTCTTCCGTTTGTAATGCGGCATCTTCGGCCGGCCGAGATAGCCGGATGTATCCTTTTTATATTGTCTGCAGGAAGCCATCCAGTTTTTAAAATCACCGCAGACCTGCTTCAGGACATTCTGTGCACACTGCATCGGGAGCCCTGCAAAAAAATCCGGGTTCCATGTAACACGCATCAGCTTTTCGAGGAACAGATAAGACATGGAACGTCTTGGATGGCCGAGATTTTTCCCTGTAACCGTACGTTCAATCTCTTGCTTTACTTCCTGCTCCAGCGGATGCAGCACCTCTTTTCCATGCATGGTAAAGTTCTGGCGCACACGGAACAGGCCTGCATTATACAGGTTCGTTGCAAGAACTCCATATCTGTTAAAAAGGGAAAAGAGTTCCGGATGTTCGGTTTGTTTTACTACAGTTTTACTTACTCGGTACATGAATGACTGTCTCCTTGAAATCCATTGTTATTTACAGTATAATTATACTATAATCAGGAATGAATGTAAAGGAGGATAAGAACGTATGTACGAGAAAAACAGCGCTGGTTACTATAAGAACAGACACTCCTGTTTTCTGTTATCCTACCATCTGGTACTGGTAACAAAATACAGGAATCCGGTATTAACAGGTGAAGTAAAAGAACTGGTCTATGATACGATCCGGGCCGTATTAGAAGAGCGTGGCTGCATCCTGACAGAAATAAACGGGGAACCGGATCACATCCATGTCCTGTTTGATGCCGAGCCGGAAGTAAACCTGTTGGATCTTGTCCGGGTGATCAAAACAAAGACTTCCCGCTTTGCGAGAAGCCGTTGTAAGGAACAGGTAGCAAAGTATTACTGGAAACCCGTGTTCTGGAGTGACAGCTACTTCATAACAACCGTAGGTGAAAATACCAAACAGGTTGTTCAGGAATATATCAAACATCAGGGTGGACGTTAACCGCATTCATCCACGCTCATGCGAGGAATTCTATGGGCGTGGTACTCTGCTAAGTACTCATAGAAGATGCAGAGATATATTGCAGCAGTCATAAGTAAAAATAGTAAAAGCAATGTACTAAATATAATTATTTTCATAGCTGGATCCCCCTTTTGTGTTTTTTAGTAATAATCAGAACATTTACAGCGATTCTTTTTACTCCTTTCTTCTGTAGATTCATGTTCTGTTAATAGTGTGATTCTTTTATTGAAAAATAGAAAAGGGAGAATCTAAAAAACTCTCCCTTCTTATACCGCAATATTCTGTCTAAAAAATCCCTACACCAAAAGCACCGTTGCAGCTATCATACCACTGATAGTCATAACGGCCGCACTTAATATGAGTAACATAGGTATATTGTGGAAGTCTTGTAATCTTTATGAATTCCTGTAAAATATGGTTTGGCTCATTTTTTGAAACTTCAATTGTTTTCACCGTATATTTCCATTTATTATGTGGAAGTGTGGGATCTGGACGTCTATAGTAAATTTTCGCTTTCATCGTTTGGCCACCTCTCTATTATTTGTTCTGTAGTTTTCTCAAATAATGAATTAATGATTCGAAATCCGTATATTTGCAACTATCATTTCGAATTCATCTTTCTCATCGCAAACAAACCGGTCGATATTATATTTCCAGCCGTGACTCTGTATAATTCTGTTTGTTATTTGAAGCGTGGTGAAAATACAGGTGTTTCCTGTTCCATATCAAAAGCACTATATGCTTCTTCTTTTGAAAGTACAATTACTCTTGTTACATTTAATTTTTCAAATCCAAGCCTTAACGCATCGTTGATTGTATAGTATTGTGCATCAGCTTTTTTAAGTTTTTTTGTTGCACGGATGCAAATAGAATTCGTCTTTCCATAACAAACTTCTAAATATACAATATTTTTCTCTGACATTGTTTTCCTCCGTATTTTTTGTGTTACTTATAAAATCATTCATACTCCCGACATAATTGCATAACAGAATTGATCATGTTTTGCGGTGAATCAATTCCATGACCGCTTGTCATGTCAAAGGAACTGTTGTCAGATGAATACACCAAATCACAGAAATACTTCCAGCCGCCGTCACTTTCATCATAACCAAAAGCAAGCTCCAGATGGACCGCATCTGTTAATGGATATTCCCATGCGTAGGTATCAAATGAATCCGGTCTTTCTCAGGATCCGTCCCACATGTCAGGATTCATTTGTTTATAAAATTCTTTAACTATTAATTTAACTCTTGTTTTTTTCATAAATTCCGTCCTTTTAAGAAATCGGTGTTTCCACAAAATTCTTCCATTCTGTTGAAACTCTTGTTTATTCGATTCCTCTAATGGATATCCGTTTTCTTTCATTTCTCTTGGAATGATCTCTTCCGGATATGCTCCGATTACAGTACCGTCTGAAAATTTTATGTTCTTAAATCATTATATTCATCAAATAAAGCAGAGGCTTTCATTACACTTGTCAGTGCTTCCCAAGCCCCCAGTAACTTTTGGTTCGATGGTTCTTTCCCTAATCGTTCACTTACTTCATTCGCCTCTTTAAAAATGCTTTCTTTTACAAGTTCGTATCCTGTAGTTGCCATAATATTTCCTCCATTTTTTTGTAAAAATTCTTGTTTTCTTACTTGAAATCCAGTTCTACATCGAACGGAAATTCCGAAAATAACCATCCTTGTTTTTCACAGATGTAATTGAGGAGTGTATATGGGCAATACCCGCCTTTATATACATCCTTGTCTTCATGAGCTTTTTTAAAAATTTCTGCTACTTCGATTTCACTTACATCATCTGGAACCGTAAGTCTACAGGTTTCAACAGCATCATAACTGCCATCTTCTACTAATGAATCGAATTCAATTCGTATACTTATCGTTCGCATATTTTCCTCCTGTGTTTAGATGATCACTGCTTTCTATGTCTCATTGCTCTGACAATAGGATTGACATAGCCGCTTTTCTCTCTTTTCGTATATGTTTCAAATCGATACATATTTTCATCGCAATGAGGACACACATATGGATAGTCCTTGACATCGCTGTGAAAAACTCTGTGATGGCATTTAAAACAAAATCTGTTCGTTGGTATTCTAAATTTTCCTGTATACATTAGTTTCTCCTTATTCATATAAAATCTGTTTATATAGTCTGCCCCTCTTCCATGTCCTTAATGATCGCCTCTGCATCATTGCTGATATCTGGAATAGAAATCTCTAACACAGATTCCAGTTTCTGAATTGTTTTTTCATTAAATCTCTTTTGTGTTCCGGCACACATATGACTGATGACGCTAACATTCATACCAGTAAGCTTTGCCAGGCCGCGATAAGACATGTGTTTTTCCTGTATAGTAGCTTTTATCAGTTCCGATGAAGCATTTGATATTTGTACAATTTTCCTCTTACCACATGATTTTCCTGCCTTCTTATTTATCACTGTGCCGCCTTTTTTTCTGATTTCATAACCTTTTTGTTCCAATTCGTGGATCATCATCTGATCCGTGAAAGATTCTGTTCCGCATTTCTGCTGCCAGCTTTTATTTTCCGGGTCAAATGTGAATTTCCAAGTCTGGCCGTCATCACCATCAAAAAGGATTTCTCCACCTGTGATGTATGGAGATAAGGTTTCCAGAAACTGCTGTGTTCCTACTTTTAATAACAGATCTGTTAATTTGGGGATATCCGTTTCTTTTTCTGCTACTGCGTGGTCATGTTTTTTTTCGTATTCCTCCATGTTTTTACCTCTTTCTATAATTATTTGAACATTACAGTATTTTTCTGTGCTCCTTTCATCTGAAAATTATGTTCTACTGTTAGAGTGAACACTCTGCCAAAAAACAAAAAGAAAGTCTCCCTGGAGAGACTTTCTTGAAACTGTAATGCATTAAGATTGATTAGCAGCTGCTGTTACTTTGTAGAGTCTTTTTAGCTGATTATCAGAACCTATGACAGAAATAGTCTGTTCTTTATGGTTTACACTCATATATATCGAACCCGGCATTTTTACAGACAGATCATTGGTTTGTCTGTTAGCACAACGTAGCGCATCATTCCAGGCATCTTCCCGTGTATAATGTCTGTGAATAAATTCTTTACCGGTTTCCACGTCCACGTCTTTTACAAGATACCGGTATTCACTGATAATTTCTGCTTTGAAAAATGTTTCCGTAAACTTCTTATAATCCGGTACGGTCTTCCTGCAGAACCAGCCGTAAAATTTGGTACACCCTCTCCATCTCTTATAAACACTGGCTCTAACGGGAAACACATCAGTGTATTGTGTTCATTTTTGTGAGAAGTCTGTTCCTTTCTCATGGATTAATGTTTTATTCTAACCACAACAACCGGAAGTGTTTTCCCGGCTGTTGCAGATTATTTTCTTATTTTAATTACAGATTTTTTAGTAGATTCAAATCTTTTTTATTCAACGCTTTTTGTAATCTAATATTCTCTTTTTCCAATTGTTCTTTTTCTCGTTTTAATTCCCGGATCTGTTGTTCCAGTAGTTCGATTCGGTTTTTCATCACAATGTCCCCGATGTATCTTTAGGGATCAATCATTCCGGCCTGCTGTTCTAATGCCAGGTCCATCTGACGCAACTTTTGGATTTTCTCTTCTTCCATTCCCTGTTCACGCAGTTTCTTTTCTTCCTGTTCTTTCCAATAATTCCACTTTCGTTCTTCACTTGTCTTGTTATAAGCCATTTATCTTTCCTCCGATCTGATTTTTGGTATAGAAATCAAATCGGAGCATGGTGGTGACCGGATACATGACAAACTACCATTTTCGAAAAATGTCGAAAAAAAAATGTTGCAATCTGTTCGATTACAACACTTCTTCTTTTTACCTTTTTGTTTTTTCAGTCAAATTCATTGATATAAATCCTTCTATCAAGTTGCTTTTAACAAAAAATCATTATCACTTTTATTGCATACCTTTACTTTTTATAAAAAACGTTTCATTATGCAGGTTCTCATATTTTTTCATCTTTCATGATAGTCTTCTACTTTATTTTTTATTAAAACACCATCTTTCAATTCATATACTACATCTACATCTGCTATATCCTCTTTATAATGGCTGATTAATATCACTGTTTTTTTTAATCCTGAATCAAATACTATATTTCTAATTTTTCTTCTAGATTCTTCATCACAATTTGAAAACATTTCATCTAAAATTATAATTTTTGATTTTTTCATAAATGCCCTCAAAAAAATAATTTTCTGTTTTTCTCCTCCCGACAAATTTATTCCATTATCTTGTACCAAATAAGAATACCCTTTATCGTGATGTCCTATATTTAAATTAATATCTAGTTGTTTTGCCATTTTTATAATTTCTTCATCAGTTTTTTCACTACCTAAATCAATATTGTCTTTTATTGTTCCCTGAAACAAATAACCTTTCTGGCCAACCACCGCAAATTGATTTCGCCATTCATTTAATCCTATTTCCCAAATAGTTTTATTGCCCATAGAAATCGTTCCTCGATCAGGTAGTATAATACCGAGTAAAAGATTCATTATAGTTGTCTTTCCACTTCCATTATCTCCAACAATTGCAATTCTACTACCTTCAGGAATTTTTAGATTAACATCTTTTAATATTGTATGTGATTCATCATATTTGAAATTTACATTTTTTAATTCTAAATCAGATTGCAATAAATCTATTTGTATATTATTTTTTAATTCTTCTTCTGGCCAATCTAATAATTCCATAAACCTCTTTGCCGAAGGTTTTATTTGTGCCCACATATATGGAATATTCGAAAATACTGCTAATGGATTTGATACATACATAGCATAAGAAATAAATGCAAGCAAATTTCCAATACTCATATTATCCGTACAGACTAAATAACCGCATACTAAATATATCAATATTTCAATTATTACTCCTGTAGCTGTTTCTAATATATTTTCGAAACCATCGCACATTTCCAATTTTTCATTTATTTCTGGAATATTTTTATAGCACTCAAGGAATTCTTGGTTTTTTCTAAAATAGAGATTCCAAAGTTTTATTTCAAGTATTCCATTTATTTGATCACCAAACCAAGTTCCAAATTTCTGCTGTTCATTTATATAAATTTCTGTTAATTTAGTTTTATTATTTGCTAACCAATTCACCAAAAACTGTTTAATAATAATAATAATTAAAAGGAGAAACGCTATCCTCCAATTAAGCAACACTAATCCTATTGTTCCACCAATAATTTGAAACAAAAATTGTATCATTAGTAAACTACTTCTATCCAATAGCAATGCCACTCTACTAATATCATTATTAATTGTACTCAAAAGCTCTGCCGAAGTCCTATTTTGAGAATATACATATGGTGCTTTTATAATCTTATTTAATGCTCTTTGATACATTTCAGATACAAATTGATTATTTATTTCCACACATATTTTAATCTGAGCCAATCCATTCCCATATTCTATGGCAGCACATATAATCAAAATAATACACCACCAAATAACAATTCCCCAATTTTTCTTGACCAAGCCGTTATCCGTTAAAGTACTCACTATCTGTGGCCTAACAAAAGTAATTATTGACGAAACCAAAACTCCCAGAACTAAAAACATTGCTCGTATTTTTGACAATTGTATTTTTCCCATAATTTTTTTAAGCAATTCAAAATCTGTATTCCGTTTCTTATATAGTTTTTTCATCTATTATCGTTCACCTTTTGAGAGTATTCTTTTGTTCTTTCATAATTTTATCGCAAAAAGCATCCTGCTTTTCATTTTTCCTTAATTCAACTTTAATATTTCCATCCTTTACAAAGATCACCCTGTTACAAAAGCTCGCAACATATGCATCATGTGTTACCAAGACAACAGTCTTTTTCAAATCTTTATTGATCATCTGCAGATATTCCATTACCGTTTCCGTAGATGCAGAATCCAGATTTCCGGTCGGCTCATCAGCAAGGATCAGATCCGAATGATTCATCAACGACCGGCAGATCGCTGCCCTTTGTTTTTCGCCTCCTGATAATTCAAAGATCTTTTTATCCAGTAAAGCCCTAACGCCCATAATATCGGCCAGCTTTTCTGCTTCTGTTATACTCTCTTCTACCGGACTGTGATCCAGAATCTTTGGCAGCATGATATTTTCTCTTACCGATAAACTGTCCATAAGATAGTAATCCTGATATATGAATCCAATTTCACGGCGTCTGATCATTGCAAGCCTGTCCCCTCTTAACGAATCACTGTCTTCGCCTTTAAAAAAGACTTTTCCTTCCGTCGGACGATCCAACAGTCCCAATAATTTTAAGAGCGTTGTTTTTCCAGATCCAGATTTTCCCATAATGGCTATGAATTCCTGATTATTAATGGTCAGATTGATTCCTTTTAATACGTCTATTTTCGTTTCATTAACAAGATAGGATCTCTTTAACCCTTCTGTCCGCAGTATTTCTGTATTATTTGTCATAATTTTCTATCCTCCTTCTTGCCTTTCGATTCATAATCCAAAAATATATTCCATTTATTACAATCCACACTGCTATAACCGCTGCTTCCTGTAATTCACAGATTTTCCGAATATCGTTTGGATACATTCTTGCAATCATTGTATCTCTCATAAATAATACGCTTGAAATGATGAGAATAATGGTCGGAACAATCCAATATATGTACCATTCTCTTTTATTCATTTTCTTCCGTTCTTTTCGGTCCATTCCCATGGATATCAGAAATTTCTCACGTTCCGCTTTTTCTTTTTTCTCCATTTCGTTCATGGCATATAACATAATCCAATTCAACATGCTTAATGTAACGATAATATATACACAGATCATAGACTTAACGGCTCTTTCGGTTTTCATATCCGTAATTGCTGTCTTTGATGAATAATGAAATTTTACCGTAGAATCATAATTGCCGATATATTTGTGCTTCTCTTCTTTTGATTCCAATTCTTTATCGATTTGATCTATGTACTTTTTATCTGTCTGGATGAATACCAGTTTTGTTGGTCCTTCAATAATATAAGGTTCTCCATCATCACCATACATCGCCTTATACCTACCCAATTTAAAACCAGTCAGGACTTCCGTATCCTTCCATTCGTTTTGAGCTTTTTTGAAATATTCATCGGAGAAAACGATCAGATTTTCACATTTTGGTGTACTGTAACACCCTGTAAGACTGGAGATCTCTTCTCCGGCAACTATTTTCTTCTCATATGTTGTCTCATGATCTGCATAATCACAATGTTCACAAGGGAGTCCGATATGTAAAGTCGGTGTCTTTTTGTTATAGTACCAGTCGACCGGCTGGGCTTTTGTTGCCCGGTCCTGCTGATGAACAACATATATTCTTTTTCCTGCTTTATCCAGATTTAAGGATTTCTTTTTATACGATGGATCCACAGCTTTTTTTAACTTGTAATAAGTAGACTCAGAGATACCAATCTGTTGTCCCTGGATAATAATTTCCCCTCGTCCCTCTAAATGTTCCGTCTTATCTGCGTTTGCAACTCTTACCATTGGATATTCAATTAATGTAGCATGATACTTTTCTTTTATTTTTTCAAAAAGCTTATCGTCTGATTTATCTGCAATACACATAAAATCATATGGATATAAACTTTCTGCTTTTTCAGCATTTATTGTACCGATAAATTGTATTCCGAAATAAAAGCAGCTTAAAAAACTCATCAGTGAAAAGAATAAAATATATCTGCTCACGGTGTTCATACGGTAATAAAACCGATGATTCATCAAAAGATTCTTATAATATTTTTTCTGCTTTTTGTGCTTTATACGTTCTAAAAAAATAGAAAATATATTTCTTAAGCTTAAATACAATCCTGCAAAGAAAGCGATGATCAGATATGCACTCTCATAATGGTATATTTTAGAATATGCATAAACGGAATAAATACAAAGTATGATTCCGATCATTATTTTAGGAACTCTGAATTTTCCTTCCAGCTTTTCTATTCTCGCTGTCTCATTCATATTTGTAATGATCAGAAAATCGGATTGCAATTCTTTTACCAGCAAGAAACTGAGCCCATATATAAATAAAATGAGGATACAAATAGACGGATATGTAAAGAAAGCCACCCTTCCTAATTTAAAATTTATATGCAAAGCACGAACCATAAGGATCTTTAATCCCTCGGTCAATATTTTTCCAACGAAAAATCCTGCTATGATGGATACCAGATACGAAATTGCTGCCTCATATAAAACCATCGTTTTTAAATCTTTCTTTGATATTCCCATTCTTTGTAAAAATACATATTCCGGAATACGCTTTCCAAGATATGATATGAGAACTGTGATGATCAGTATAATTCCGCAGAATAATAGAATTGTTCCGGCAGAAAGAAAGCTTTTGCTTATTCCGTCTTCCTGCATAAAATATTCTGAGGAATGTCCATTGGAAAACATCTGATATCCGCTGACTATAGCATATGAAATTGCCGTCAGTATTGTTTCGCATAAAATCAGAATTCTTAATTCTTTATGGTGTCCCTCAAAAATTTTTTTTATTATTTGAAAAAACAATTTATCTTTTTTCATTTATTTCACCCACTAATTTTTTGACCGAACTTCTGTATTAAACAGTAGTTCGGTCATTTTGTTAATCTTCATATATTAATATCAGTTTAATTCCAAACTGATGCTTGAGAAGCCGTATAAGCAGATTTAGTAGAACTTACACTATGGCAACTACACAAGTTAAAGCAAGCACTTCCTCTTGTTACGATACGAAGATTATTTTTTGATTTTCTTTTTCCTAAAGTTTTCATGGTCTCACCTCCTCTCAATCATAAGAATCATTCCTATTTGTTCAAATGCTTTTTAATACATGCAGAAATTTTTTCAATGGAGACAAAAGTATAATCTTTTATATCATCTTCTGTAAAGCAAATATCAAATTGTTTTTCTAATTCAAAAAAAACAACCAACATATCTCTTGCCCTCATCTTAATCTTTTCCCCAAATAGTGATTCATTCTTCAAACAATCTATTGCACAATCTTTTTCTCCAATCTGCTTTATAATCTCCATCACTTTCTCTTCAACATCTTCTATAACAATATTATTTATTTCCTGTACTTCATTATTCCCTGCATAACTTGACAATTCATCAATAATTTGCATTGTTAAACTACTTAAGCTTTCATAATCGTCACTGCAATATAATCGTTCATCATCAATTTTATTTATTTTATCAATTATAAAATTTGTCGATAACGTTAAATAATCTGCTCTTCCTTCTTCTTCTGAAACAGCAATGTCTAAATATTTAGGTAATACATTTATATATGCTTTTATACCTACAATTCTTTCTATTTCATTATTTACATTTTGACTTTCCTGTAAAAGTTCTGTAAAATATGGTATATTTACGATCATACTATCTATTGATATACTCTGAGACAGCATATACAAATATGTACCACTATCACCACATAACTTGTCTGAAACTTCAACAATATTTCCCGGAACAACAACAATAATCAAATCTGGGTTCTCTTCAATCTCACATTTTTTTATTCTTTTATTTATGTTAAGAATATTATTTGAAAATGAAGGTACATTTTCAATTAGTTCTTCTTCAAGTAAAATTGCCACACGATATCCGATTTTCGCCATTTGATCGTAAATCAGCTCCGCAACTTTTAAGCTTTCATTTTGTGCATCAATCCAAAAATTCCCAATTGCTAATATTGGTGCATTTATCTCTTCTTTTTCTGTAGAATTCAATATATCTTCTTCACTTTTTATACAAAAGTCATAGCCTAATTCTTTTAAAACAGTATAATCTTTAAAAGTTTCCTCCACCGAATTCCTTACTTGTTTACAAGTATCTAAAATGTTTTTCCTATCATGTGCAATACAATCATCACAATGTCTTGCACAATTTGTGCACTCTGAATATACCCAACAATTACAACATTCATCATGCGTAATTTTTTCAATATTAAGAAGATTTTCTACTTTCCCTCTCCAAAATCCTTCTTTTAAGGTTCCAATCTTACAACTTTTCGAAAGTTCGCTAACCTTTTCACATGGGAAAAAATCTCCTTCTGCATTAACAAACAATCTTGTTATCCCAGGTATACACGGTCCACTTCTATGACCAGTTATTGGCAATTCATTTCTCATTCCATTTTCCAGTTTTTGCTTAAAATTAATCAAATGGCGCAAATATTCTGTCAAAAGAAGTGACACTTCTTTTTTATCAATTCTTGAAAACAGCGATAAAAACAATTTAAAAATTTCATATTGTTCTTCTTCCACATATCGACTCGAAACTAACACTTTACTCTTACCAAACGATTCACTAATCCCACTTAATACAAATTTTGAATTTTTAAATAGTTCATCCTCTTTAAAGTAATTATCAGAACACAAAAAATTATATTCCGTTGAAATTACTGAATTAAATCCAACATTTTCATTATAAAACCGAGGATACCTCTTTCTAAAATACTTCAAATTTTCTATTATTACATCGAATGATCCTTTATCCGAATTAGCGAAACGACGACTTCTATCTTGAACCTCTTTGGGACCGTCTAGACTCACCGTAATTTTGAACTTATATTTTTTTAAATACTCTATAACCACCGGACTTAATAATGTTCCATTTGTCGTCATTGAATATTCAATTTCTTTATCTTTCATTATATTTTCAGCATACGTCACACATTTTTTTATTAATTCAAATTCCAATAAAGGTTCCCCACCATAAAACGCAATATAAACCTTTCTTTTTTCTTTTGAATGTTCTTTCAAAAAATCTATGGCTTCTTTTGCTACGCTAAAATTCATTCGCTTATTTTGATGGCTGCGAGTATTATATTTTCCTGAATATAGACAATAATCACACCGCAGATTACAATTTTGAGTTACTTGCAAAATCAAAATATGTATTTTGTTCTCTAATGCATACGGCAATAATTCTGTATACGGATGATTTACATTTTGAACTTTATTATTTTTTAAATATCCATTTTCATACAGTATTTCAATTTCCTCATTAGTATCAGTTTTATAACCTTTTTCTTGATTTGATAAACGCTCATATGTATCTTGTTTTATTTTTATAATTTGATTTGTATTAACATCATAAAGGTAATACCCAAATGCTGTTTGAAACAAATGAATAAACGGATTTTCTTTATCATTTTGTCTCATAATATTTTACACCTCTTAATCTTTTCGTATTTTCGGTATTTCTTTTCGTTATTATTTAAATAAATTATATTATTTTTATTATTTTGTGTCAATATTATGCGATAATATTTTTATTATTCCATAATTGCATTTTACCTCTTTTTGAGATATAAACTTTTTGAGATATAAAATAGATACTTGTGATATTTGAAAGATTTTAATTATTTATAACGGTAAAATTCATTCATCATACAAGTAATTTCCTTTAAAGTAATACTTCTTTCCTCATACTTCCCAATCAAACACTTCTAATATTTACGATATTCTGAAATCGATGTACGATTAAAATTACAATCTTCTGTAACAATAAACGTTAATGTTTGTGCCATGCCATCATTCCACTCTGGCTGAATATTTCCAACACTATAATTATTATTCATCTTCTTTTACCGTTCTTTCTCAAATTTCTTATGTAGCTACTAATAATTAATTTTATACAATTTTGCAATAAAACCATCAAATTTAGCACCTTTACATACTTCTAAATCAAGTAGTTAATTCCCCATTACATTAATTTAAAACTAACAAAAGTCTTTACTAATGGCTTAATTTTAAGATTATGTATTGCAAAAATTGTGGGTAATAACCAATGAAATAATGACCACTAAATTTCAAAAATGCATTCTATCATAACCATTTTTATACTTTCTAATACATAACCTTAAATAAATACACTTCTAGATCAATGTCTGTTATTTTTCGACACATTTTTATCAAAAACTAGTTTTCTTTTGTGCATATGATACAATTTCTTTTATTTAATGTCAATATTTTTATTGTATAATATTTTTATTATCTCTTTTTTATTATTTTTTTCATTATTGTATTTTTTATCACATTATTATATAATTAATTTAATATAATATTTCAAAGAGGTGTTTATATGAATTTAACAAAAAGTGAATCCGATGTTTTAGAAATCTTATTAGATGCAAATGCCCCTTTATCTAAATCCGGAATTTTAGAACATTCATCAATCAACAAATGCTGGAAAGATGGGTCAATTCACATTTTATTAAATAGTTTATTAGAAAAGGGAGCTATCTATGAAGCCGGTTTCATCCGAACAGGAAAAGGATTTGGAAGGACGTTTGCTCCAACAGAAAAAGGACGTTCCTATTTTTCAAATTTATTAATGAATATTTCACAAAAAGCTGAACCTTATAAAATCTTTTCACAATTAATACGTGAAAATGTTTTTACCGACGAAGAATTGGAAGCACTGGAGCAATTAATCAAATCAAGGAAATAATATTATGGGACATCTTAATGTAAGCATTTTTTCTATTTTCAGTAGTTTAATTTTATTTAATATTGCTGCAATAATTATAGTTGTGAAAAGGAAAAATACAGCTTTTATTGCTAAATATAGTGTCAATTTGCTTTTAATTTCAACACTATTAGCTTTTTTAAGATTGCTTTTTCCCATAGATTTATATTATGCAAAAATTATTGATATACACAAAATTTTCCGTTTTTTGAAGCCATTTTTTACTTTACAACTTTTTAACGATTTTGCTTTATATCAGTTATTATTGATTATTTGGTTATTAGGATTTTTTTTATTTGGATTTTACTATTTATTTATTTCTTTATTTGAAATTCACAAATTAAACAAACTAGAATCCATCAATCTCCCTGTTATAGAGAATTTGATTTCTCAATATTCTAACCGTAAAATTATTATAAAGGTATCTACTACCGTAGATATTCCAAAAGTTTGGGGATTTCGTGCATGCCATTTGTATGTTCCCGATTTCTCCCTTTCTTCTGAAGAATGGAAGTTTATTTTAGAACATGAAATAGAACATATAAAACTGCATGATACTTTTATTAAAGTCTTGTTACTTTTGGTCTCTGCAATATTTTGGTGGAATCCTCTTATGTATATTTTGCGTAAAGATATTGACCAAATGTTAGAACTGAGATGTGATGCCAAGTTAATAGAACGCTATTCAAAACAACAACAGACTTATTACCTTGAAACTTTGTTAAAGGTATTAAAACAAAAAAGAGCCTCTATAATTTCAAATTCCCACAATTATATGACAGCTTCTTTTGTAAATTATTCTGCTTATTCGTTAACTCGACAACGATTTGAAATAATTTTAGATAATAATCACCGAAATAAAAAACTAATATTTTGTTATTATGCCTTATCTATTTTATTATTTATAGGTTCTTATTTTATAATATTACAACCAGCTAAAACTGTAGATACTACAAATACACCAACTTTAATCTTACATGTATCAGATGACCAATATGAATTATATGTTAATGGAAAATTTTCAAAAACATTAAATTCAACTGATATCAAAAAGCCCCAATATTCAAAATATGAAATTATAGAAAGGAGTCAATAATTATGCAACTGAAAAAAATCAAAAAATTTATTTTAAAGGTGTGTCCGTGTATCCTAGGTAGTGCATTTCTGCTACAGGCATATACGATGCCTGTATTTGCCAATACTCTTTCAAACAATTATTCTTCTCAAAGTATATCTAATGCCAGAGTAGAACAAGTCACTTGGAAGTATCGTACATATAAGGGCAAAAAGCAACGAAGACTATGGTCAATTACTTATGAAAAATGGCTGACTGATTGGTTACCAGCATAATATTATATAATTATTTTACATTGTATCGATTAAAAAGTAGGATTAATCCACATTTTCTTTAAGGTTAATCCTACTTTTGTTTTACTAATGAATATTTCTACTTTTCAAACACATTAACAAGCATATAACTTTTTACCAACTCCTCCCATACCCCATAATAGCTCCATAATCTACTGTATAATTTCTCTGCCGTACTTGGTCGCTGGAGTTTCCCTCAATCGTGTAAACTCGTCCACCTTCGCACTTTTCTACAATTCCTACGTGGTCTGATATTCCATCGTGATCCCAGTCGAAGAAAATAATCATTCCAGCTGATGGGGTTGTTCCACCGCTCTGCCATTTGTTCTTTCCCTGAAACCAGGTAACACCATCACTGCACAAGGAGAATTTTGGAACATTCCCACTCGCTATCAGGCCACTCTGGTCTGCACACCAGCTTACAAAACAGGCACACCATTCTACCCGACTGTCAAATCCGTACC